>Ga0256405_10007476_pt1 | contig 16415 bp, 16 predicted proteins | sample RumenRJG_02DNA_FD_189096 | JGI IMG/M metagenome (GOLD analysis project Ga0256405, IMG submission 189096) | Bovine rumen microbial communities from Lethbridge, Alberta, Canada - RJG_02 | ecosystem: Host-associated > Mammals > Digestive system > Stomach > Rumen | place: Canada: Alberta...
ATAAACTCAACATCTTCTCCAACAAACCATACAACCTAATTTGGGAGCACGGATAGATTAACACTCTTCGTTGATGCTTAGGTCAAAGCCTCTCGACCTTACGGGGTAAGGGGAAGGTGTCTGCATGCAAGTCATGTCAAGCGTTTCTAAGCCTAGAGTCAGACACAATCGTCACAAGCAAGGGCTAAATCTGACACTCGAAAAATTATCTGCGGATTTTAGGCTGTATATACTGGCTCTCAAATGTAAAAAACTTTGGGAGCGAAGTATCTCACTTTTAACCTTTGGAAACAGTTGAACCTAGCAGAGTACAATGCCCCAAAGGAGTGAGATACCTGCCCCCAAAGGGAAGGCAGGTTCTCCACTCCCGAACCGGGGCTGTAAATGTACTCTGCTAGGATTATATTTTACTCTGTTTCCGGTTCAAAAGCGCGAACGCTTATATGTCTATCACTGTGGTGATCCAATGCAAAATTAGGAAAAAAAGCTAAAGAAAAAAAGGGCACTGCCAAAAGCTGTCAGAATCAAGATTTAAATTTGTGAGAATTAATCACTAAAACGTTAAAATATGAAAAACCACCATCCGTCGGGATGATTCTCATAACACACCCTTAGTGCACTATCCCAAACTATGTACATAGTCAGATGCCGGCAAGTAATTAACCCTTTTAATCGTAATGCCATGAAAAAGCAAAACCATTTTAAGGATAGTCAAATCCACTGCAAAGGCAAGACTATCATCCTGCAGCTTGATGCTGCCCGTCAACAGCTGGGAAGAATCCGTTCCAAGGAAGCCGCCCACAAGCATATTATCCGCCGCAACCGCGAGCAAATTATGCTGATTATCGTGGACATCGCACAGCTATTCAGCGAGACCGACGCCTGGATGGATGTGTATGCATGTTTGAAGGAAGCCGGGATTAAGCTCCCGAAGAACTTCGTCCTGAACATGCAGGCCATTGAAGACGAGAACAAGTAAGCCCAGCTGATTGACTCCCATTTCCCGGGCCCGGGATTGATGCTCTAAGAATGAGAGAACGGACACCCAAAAGGTATCCGCCCTCTCTTCAACGCTCTATAAGGGTTAGATAGTGACTGTCATTGTTATTGGACCTTGCCAGTCCATCACGGTTATTTGGAATCTCATCTCCGGGATGTTGGCCAGGATGGATACGTCACCCAGACTATCCTGAGACCAGTCAAAACCGGCCTTCTTGATGATTTGACCAATGGGAATAGAGGGAAGCTCCTCACCGTCATCAGAGAACTGCAACAGCATCAGGGAATCGTCCTTTTGGCGTGGCACACAGACTTCGTAGCCTCTGTCATCGGATTCGTCTGGCGTGCAGTGAAAGGCGCCTCCTACGGGCTCTAAAGTGCGTTTGTCTGCACCTTTTACGTTTCCTTGTACCTCCAGGGTATATCCCACACGGCCGTCATCGGTATCCTGGAACTCCAGATACACACGGGCAAACTGCTTGTGAAGATAAGGGATTACCTCCACTTCCTCGGCTCGTGTATCTACGTGGCTCACGGATGCGAAGAGCTCGGCCATTTGTTCTCCTTCCGAGACAGTGAATCGGCCGCGGCTGGCCACCACATCCACATCTCCTCTGGGGACTTTCCGGTCCACCTGCTGGCCGTCCTCATCCTGGAAGATGGGTTGTGTTCCAAGCCATGCGCTAACCATCTCGTTAGGGTAAGAAGCGCGGACAGTGAGCCAGCAAGGACAGTCACCGCGGTCTTCCTTCACTGAACAGGATCCCAGGGCTACCAGCCCCAGGATTCCTAGTATGAAAGCCCTTCTCATAGCACTAGATTGTCTATTTCCGCCACATTTCCGTGGACGGTCCATTGGTTCTCTAGCACCTCGGTTGCGGTGTTAGCCGCCCGGCTAACCACGCCGCCCTGAGGCCAGACATTGGGGTATTCGCTCGGCTCACCCTTCAGGGTAATGGTATTGATCTTATAGACCATGTTGGGCTGCAGATGGTGCAGGTAGAAGGGGTAGTAGTAGTTCTTGCCGTTAATCTTGACGGCAATTACCATCTTGTGGTAGCGGTCCTGGCCGGTGGTCGGGTCATAGGAAGGCTGGCTGTAGTACGCGAACAGGCAAGTGGGAAGCGTATAGAACACCTTGTTCACCTCAAAGGGCCCCAGGGAACCTTCGTACTCATCACACAGCTTGCCGCTGTTTCTGGGCAGGTAGGCATTGTTGTCCCAGCTCTGCTGCGACACTGTTACCAGAGACGCAGGTGCGTCCAGGCAGATGGTGTTCTTCGGCTGCATGTAGTTGTTGTTATACAGGTAGTCAAAGGCATCGTCCAGCTTACCGCCGGCGCCCCAGTCTCCCGGAACATAAGTATTGTCCAGTTCTGCGAAGGTCAGGCCATGAGCACTCCATTCATTCTGTCCCAGAAAACAGTTGGCGTTGTAGTACAGGCTGGAAAGGTTTCCCAGGCTCTGGCTGGACCAGCCTTTGGGCCCGAAGAGGTCCTGCGGGTCTCCGCTGAAGTTCTTGGCCGTACTCTGGCAGATGCGAACGATGTCCCAGCTGTTGCTGAATACAATGTGGCTCAGGTAGATGTTCCGGAACTGGTCCGGAGAACCCCAGAATTGGGCGTCCACGCTGCCAATCTCAAACTTGGACATGTAGCGCATCAGGCTTACGGTAGCATTGCCAGTGGAGCCTCCGGCGAATGAAATATAAGCCGTAGCGCCCATGATGGGTCTGTTGGGGCGGCAGTTGCCGGCACTCCAGGGAAAGTATCCCTTGGGATAGCCGTTAATCTCCGTACCGCTCAGGGTGGCAATGTAATCTGCCGTATCCGGGTCCAGATTGGCAAGTACCAGATAATAGCGCTTCTCATATAGGCCTCCATGGTCCTGGAAAGTGGCTTCGCTCAGGTCCAGCGCATCACCGCCGTATTCGCCAATCGTGTGGTGGCCCACCTTGACATTGTCCTTGTTCCACGAAAAAATATCTATCACGTCCACCTCATCGTCTACTATGTCGGCCGCCAGGCTCTTGGTTACGTCAAAGCCGGATACGCTGAATTTGAGCGTAGATACACACTCTCCGTCCTGCCCGGTTTGACCGGGCATTTTCTCCTTTTCGCACCCCGCCAGCGCAGCCAGCGCCAGTGGGAGAAGATATCGTATCAATGGTCTCATAGGCTCAATAGATTGCGGTTCCGGTATCGTCGGTGTATCCGACATCAATGTTACTGATGGTGCAGTCTGTCCATTCCAGTACGGCAGGAGCGGATACGTTTCCGTAATACTGACGTTCAAAGAAGTTGCTGTACTCACTGCCAGGTCCTTTCAGAGTAATGTTCTGGATGGAGTACAAGGTGTTCGGCTGCATCATCCTAAGAAGAATGGGGTAAAAGTAATTAACTCCGTTTACATCCACCTCAATGACCAGCTTCATATAATCGTACTGGTACTCATAGTTCTCCAAACAGGTAGCACCGCTGTAAGTGGAACCATAACTGCTGACATAACGGGGAACACCGTACAGACTCCGTCCAAGGGAATAAACGTGCGTCCCGCTTGGAGCAAGAGTGCCACTGCCGGAGGGAACGCTGTAGTAGCACATGTCCCGGATGGAGGCAGGTGCAGTGATATTCAGCACGTGCTTTGCCTTCAACTTATTATAGTTGTAAAGCGGGTAGAATTCGGCAGCAAGGAGGCCAGTTCCTCCGAATGCCTCCCCGGACATATCCCAAACGGTATCCTCATAGGTACTGGTGCCTACGCCCATATTAATACTGGAATAGCCGGTTGTAAGGCCACCAAAAGGATTGTAGCTGGAAATGGAACCGTCATAACCCAGCGGACAGGACCGGAAGCTCTGGTTTTTGGAATAATTGCTGTTTACCGGGCAGAAAAATTGGTTTCCGTTGATGATGGAAACGCTTTTCACCCGCACGTTTTTAGCCATCAGATCCTCTCCGAAATCGGCCGTTATGGTGCCGATATCAATACGGAACATGTATCTGTAAAGGGTTGCCGTAGGGGAACTTCCGTTAAAGTAGCAGTATGTCCAGCCGCCCATGGGGATGTGCCCATCGGACCAGTTTCCCGCTTCCAACGGTATAGAAGAACTTTGCATCCAGTTCGTGGGCTTGCTCTTGATGTAATTCACGGAATCCTCATGAAGGTTGCCCAAAAGAAAATAATAGCGCGTATTGCCGTAGGGAAGCCACTGCTCAAACAGAAAGTTGGCCAGGTCCAGCCCTGTGGCATTGGTATAGGTGTGATGATCCACCAGGGTGTAGTCGCCATCATACTCCAGGATGTCCAGCCGGTACACCTTGTCATCGGCCGCCCCGGCTTTGGTCTCCACTTTGTTCAGAGGCTCTACGTTGCAGCGCAGCTCCATCTTTACCAGCCCCTGGTGCTCGTCATTGCCGGCCTGACCGGCGATCTCGGGGGTTTCTTTGTTGCACCCGGCCAGCATCCCGCAGGCCAGGGCACAGAGTATCAGTTTCTTATACATAGCATTAATAGATTCCTGTGTGGTGTTCGTCGGTGTATCCGCAATCCACGTTATTGATAGTCACCTCGTTCCAGTCCAGTACGCTGATATCCATTTCCAACTTCACAAGCTTCTCGAAGAAATTGGAGAACTCGCTGCCGGCGCTCTTGATGGTGATACGGTTCACCTGGTATACGGTGTTGCTCTGCGGGTAGTACATCTGTATGGGGTAGTAGTGGGTGACACCATCAATCTCTAGTTCTACTACCAGCTTGGGATAGGAATTCTGGTTGGCCCGTGTCTGAAGCAAACCGTATTCACCTTCAGTACTTCCACCCGCCAGGGCGTAGAAGCTCTTGTTCACCGTGAGCGTATGGCTCTGCGAAGGATTGGTGGATGAACAGACCCGTCCGGCTTCTCCTGTATAGCTCTGGTAGGTGGCATCCAGAAGGGCCCCCGTAGCCGTAATCGGCATGGTCCCGGCGTCTACCTTATAGTTGATGTTCAGGCAGTAGGGGAAACGTTCATATTGCTCCGTGGCCGTCCGGTATGTGTTGAAATTGCCCTTGCATTCACGGGGCACGCTGCCAGCAAAACCGCTCAGAAGGCCGCCGAAGAAGGGCATGTCTTCCTCAGTTGAAATGCTGGCGCCATACAGATAGCCCGTCTGCGTAAGCTGTGAAGCGTAATTCAGGTTGTAGGCATAGCTCCATCCGTTCACGACGTTCGTAAGAGCAATGGCTTTCACAAAGACATCCTTGTTCATCCACGAGGCCTCATCAAAGTCCACCTTGATTTCACCCACATCCACGCGGAACATAAAACGCCGGAGGTCAACTTCCACAGTCTGGTCGGCATTGTACGAGACGGTACACGCTCCGGACATGGGGAAGTAGGTCCCATCGTAGACCTCGCTCCAGGGATAGAAGACGTTGCTCATGTAGCTGACCCGTCCGGCCAGAATGTCGTTCACAATAGCCTGTGAGCTATTGGCTATAATGAAATAAGTGTAATACGCTCCCGAAGAGTACTGCAAGTGGAATTCACCGGCCGCCAGCTCCTCATCGGTCAAGACAAGATGCGTCCTTACCGCAGGGGCGGTCTTGAAAGGGTCGTATTCAAATACGTCAATCCTTCGGATGGCGCTCTCATCCACGCTGCCGGTATTGGCCGCCTTGGTCCGCATTCCGTCCAGATTCAGACGGAACGTCGCCGTGCACATCTCGTCATTGCCGGCATGACCGGCAATCTCTTTTCCGGCAAGGCCGGGCGCCTCCTTGTTACAGGAGACCCCGGCAGCCAGAAAAGCGAGAAAGCACAAGGTTTGTACAAACTTTCTCATGGGTTCAGGATTTAGATGGTGATGTCGTCCTCACCGTCGTCAGCCACATCAACGGTGGTCCAGCCCACTACGTTAATCTGGAAGGTGCAATCCTGGAAGGATACAGGCTTGTCCGGGCTGTCAGAGCCGGGACGGGTGAGAATCAGTTCCTCGATCTCGTAGCTCTTGTTGGACTCCAGCGCGGGGAGGGTGATGGGGTAGTAGTACACGTCGGTGCCCAGGGTGGCCTTTACAACCAGACGGGTGTGACGGGCGCTCCAGGTATCGGAATCACTGTCATCCACGGTCGGGTTAGGATAAGCGTAGAAGTTGTGTACGGTAGAGTAGCTGGCATTGTTGGCCAGGGAAGCGGCAGGGGCATCGTACGTAAAGATGGCCTGCTCACTGTTGTAAGCACGCTGGTTGAGCCATACTGTGGGGCTGGCGGTTTCGCCATAGTTGATGTCGCCAGCTACGTTGATCAGGAATATCTGGTCAATGGTGAAGCTCTTTGCTGCAAGTGCAGACACGGTGAACGCACGACTGATCTTCTTGATGACCACACGGGAAGCCAGGCGGTGTACGTCAATGGTGACAGGGGAGTCGTCCGGAAGGTCAACGCCATCCTGATGGCCAATCATCTGGAAGTTGCTGCTGGAATTAGCGGTCAGCAGGGAAGATGTGGCCAGAAGGGCCGTCTTGGTGCTGACGGCAGACAGGTTCGGGCAGTTCACCAGGGCGTACACCTGGCGTTCGCCGCCGGTGCAACTGACGGTCAGCTCATCAACATTGTTCAGGTTGGCATAGGCGTCCAGGGCATCGCCGCGGAAGACAAACACCTGCAGGTTGTTCACCTGGATCTCATTGGCAGCCGTGATGGTCGTCGACTTGGTCTGTACCAGGTCGCCGCTGCGTACCTTGACCTTGAGGTCATAGCGTTCCTGCTGCTGCACGGGATCGGGAATCTCATTGATCTGAGCATCCATGTTCTTGTTGCACGCCACGGTGCAGAGTGTTGCGGCCACGGCCGCGAGAAAAGCAATCTTTTTCATACTTTTGATTGTTGTTAAAAGGGTTAATGGGTTAATTGAAAATGTTTTATAAGCCAGCTGATCTCCGGGTCAAGATTGCCCCGGTGCCACAGGCTTGGTTTCAGTTCACATGCTTTGAGGAAACTATTCCGTGCATCTTCGTCACGGTCAATCCGTGCGTATACAACAGCCTTGAGATAGCAGACGGTGTCGTTCTCCTGCAGATTCTCCAGGATGATTCTGGCGGTTCCATTGTACTCCATCTCTAGGTAGGCCAAGGCCGTATTCAGGTCCTGATAAGACTGGAGCAGCGTAACGGCACGCTTGTAGTCACGGTCTAGCAGGGCTTTCACGCCGTCCTGGTACTTTGCATCATGCGGATTCAGGCTCTTGTCAATAAAGGCCGTCAGGCTGCTGATATAATAGGTCAGCGGCTCTGTCTGGGGAATGGTGTAGATAACCTTGTCCAACTGGTAGATTTCGCCTCCGACCGTCACCTGAGCCTTCTTCTTTCCGTTTCTGGCAGGAATGGTTTGGGTATAGGTGTACACGAATTCTTTATCGGCCGTTACCACGGTATCCAGCCTGATACCCTCCTGAACGATAGGCACGGGGATGTACTTTTGGAACATCGCCTCTCTTCGTGCCGCACGACGGGCATTCAGGCGCTTGGATAGTTTCCGTGTATAATGGTCTATGGCTTGTTGCTCCGTGACTCCGAAGACACTCGCAAAGCGGGCTTCGCTCACAATGCTGGAGTCACGCTTAAAGGCGTACAGGTCCGGAATATTCCGCTGGATAAACAGCTCCAGAGCCTTCATGTCAATGAAGTGGGTACTGTCTGTTATGATGCTGGCCATAAAGCGGTTATAGCGCTCATAGCCCTTCAGCTGGCTCTCCCGATACTTGGCTCCGGTAATATACACCGGCTCCAGTGCTGTACTGTCCAGCATCGGGTAAAACCGAAGCTGCCACAGCTCGTCCATCATGCCTTGCGGAACCCGGATCTCAAACTCAATGTTTACCTTGCCACCGCGCTCAGCAATGTTGCGGAAGCGCGCTACCACCACAGATGGGATGATCCGGTCCCGGGCGACCATCTCACCGTTTTCATCAGCTTCTGCATGCATCAATACACGTCCGTCCGTCAAGCTGATCTCCCGGTGTTCCACTTTGTCCTCTCCGTCATTGCCGGCTTGGCCGGCAATCTCCTTCCCGGGAATCTCATACTCCGGTATCCCAATCGTCGCCTGCATTTTTTCGGCCTGCACTGTCTGAATTTTACTCGGCCCCGCGCAGCCGTAGGTGAGGGCAAGAAGACCCATAATGATGGCGCCAACCAGCATCACAAAGCCAAATGCGGCCAGTATAGTACCTTTGGCCAGCTTGCGCTCGTAGTAGTCCATATGCTCCCAGTCCGGGAGCTCTCTGTAGTCTCTTTTCATCGTCTGATTCCTCTAGCTTGCTTTTCGCCAACATCCTGAAGGAAGTCCCATCCCTCGGCTTTCAGCCGGTTAAAGGCCTTCTGAATCTCAAAAACGGATTCCTGGGCATACAGACGCGGATCACGGAACATTTTCTCGTTCCCGTTGATGTCAAATATGCACGTCTCACTGCGCATCTGGTTGGCCCAGTTGGTCCCCTTGAAAGCGAAGTGGGGAACATCCTTGTAGTCGCCCAGATAGCGGAAGTTCCGAATGATGTCGTAGTTACGCATGGGTGTCTTGACAGACTTCCCGTTCTCATCCAGGAAGCTCATGGAGCCATCCTCATAAGACACTGCGAAGTGCTTCATGGGCATGCACTCCACCTTAACTACTTCCGGCTGCAGCTGGAGTTGCGCAGCCATTTCTTGTGCTGTCATAGTGGTAATTCGTATTCGTTTCCTTCATTCCAGCCAGCCACGCCGGCATCGAAACTGATGGGCTCATGGCTGAGCATAATAACCGGTTCTACACCCTCCTGCTGAAGAGCACCTTCTATCCGGAAGTTCCACCACAGTGGTTCATCCCGGTAGCTGTCGTCTATAAGATCGTCAATGACGATAAAAGGGTCACTCAGGGAGATGATGTAGTTAAGAATTGCCTCATGTGGCGTGAACCAGGCTTTGTCCAGACCTTCGCCAGCAGTCATGTTGTAGATTTCCTGCTGAATAGCATAGGTGTCGGCCAGAACAACGGGCTCCTGGTCCTCTTTGTAGGCGAAATCAACGCTTCCGTTGTATACGGGTATCTCCTTGGTAACGATATTATTGGTGTCATTCCATGGCCACCCTCTAATAACTCCGGCCATATACACCTGACCGGTTAGTTTTGGATAACTGTGCTCGGTAATGGAAATGCCCGCCTCGGCCATCAATGGGTCATATTCGGCCGTCATGGTCACGTGCCCAAAGGAATAAATCAGGTAGTAGTAATCGAAGGGATTCTCTTCGGCATCCTTCACGGTAAGTTTTAGGAAATCCCGTCCGGGCTTCTTGGTCTTCAGCATCCAGCTCTGGGCACCGGTCCGTTCCACGGAAAAGACTTCGTTGTCCATGCTCTTCATGCTGTAGGTAGCCCTTTCGCTGTCGCTGGATACCGTAAGTACCAGCTCCTGACTGTCCGCTATAGTTGTGGGTGTGTCTTCGGCCAGTTCCTGTTTCTTATTCAGGTCGGTGTTAAGCGCCATCTGCAGCAGCACCACCGGCCGTTTGGGCTTCACACGATTATCCTGCAGGGTGAACTCTACAGTCTCCGTCTTCTCGATCACCCAGTCGCCCTGCTGCCCTGGCATCTCGCCATGGCCCGTGGTACTGGCCGTAATGACCAGCTTACCGGCCCCGGCCGCCGTCACCAAAAATCGATTGGGAATCTCGCCCTGCTTATAAGTGACCATGTCTGGATTGGAGAACTTCAGGCTGAAGTCCGTGCAAGTAGCTGTATTCGGGTAGGGGACTATCGTGAAGATCCGCTCTTCACCGTACTCCCATTTCTGGTTGTCATTGCTAACCTCCAGAGTGATTCTTTCCAGTGCGCTATTGTCCTTTACCAGCAACTCCGTAGGGTCGCAAGAGTTTAGGGCTAGCGCCGCCGCGACGATTGTCGCAGCCATAAATAACTGTCTCATATGATTTTAGCTTATTTCGTCATGCCCGACCTAATCGGGCATCTCTCTTAGAAGATATAAACGAGTGAAAGTATCGCCTCGTTAGGTAAGATGAACCATTTCTGGCCCTCGTCCACCACCTTTCCGCAACTCGGGCAGGCATAGGTAGTGTACTTGGTCCATCCGGTCCAGAAACCCAGGCCGAAGTCCAAGTTCCAGTGCTCCTTCAGCATAAGGGAATACCCACCGGCAAAACCGGCCCCGAAGGCATCGCCTTCCTGACTGGTCTCGGTGAGAATCCCACCGTGATTGTACTCCTGGTACTGTGCCTTGGCACCGGCCCACCAGCCGGAATACACATTCCAAGGCCACCAACGCACGCCAGCGGCATATACCTGTTTGCGGTTCTGCTTCTGGTCAGGATTGGGTTCATTGAACATTCCGTTACTGGAATCCTTGCGCCCGAAGGTCCAGGGATTTACCTTGGCACCGGCGTGAATGCTCCAGTGCTGTCCCACCGCTGCGGACCCCTCGACACCGAGGGTCCCCAGCTCCATGGCATCGGCGGTGTTCACCGCCACCGCCCAAGTTTGGGCCGTGGCGGCTACCGCACTCATCAAGAGGAGAATAAGAGGTAAAGCAATCTTTTTCATAAGTATTTGGTTTTAAGCGATTTTCTTAGGGAAGGGCATTTCGCAACGGCCTTCCCGACTACGGTTAATGGTTTCTAAACAGCTTCAGCTGTCTAGGGGTCAATAATTCCAAATCAGCAACTCGTCGCCTTTCGGCAAAAAATTAAGGTCATGCTCCTGATAAACGTCTATGATGGGTTCCTTCATGTTCAGAATAAGCAGCCACCGGGCCGATGTCTTGGTCAGCAGGAACCCCGCCAGCTGCTCCTGGCTCTGCAGCGTAAAGAACTTGTTGCCCCGGGTGAAGGGCGTATCGGCAAAGATGAAATCCTTCTCGGCCGGTGCCTCGTAGTTCAGCATGGTGATGAACTCTTTCTTGTAGAACTGCGACCGGGCCACACGCTCCTTGAAAGCCTCGCTTTTTATCACCGCCAGACGCTCGCCAATGCTTAGATCATCCACGGCCATACCGTCGTAACGCGGGCAGAAGATGTCGTAGCTGTCCACCTGATAACGCGCACCCCGGGCATAGTTCATTACAAACAAGGTAATGGCGCAGCGCAGTTGCGGCCGAATCCCCGGCTTGTTGAACACATATAGCAGATACTCGTAAAAGGCCTCTTTTGTGGCCGACCTTAGGCGCTTTTTCACCGCATCCTCCTTCTGGATACGGGCATTATCCTTGACCTGCTCCATGGTAACCACAATCTGATGGCGAAGCTCAGTCCACACATCCTCCTTCTTGCACCAGGCATCTTGCAGGATGCTGCCGTAGTCACTGTCCCGAAGCACCCGGCCGACCGACGACACCAGTCTCTGATAGCTCTTGATGATGCCCCGCTCGTAGTTGTCATACACCTCACCCAAGGCATCCATCACGCGGCCACCGAAAACTCGATCCAGCGATGTCCAGCCCTTGCAGAACATGTCCAGCAGTTCCAAAAAGCCCGGCATTTGCGCAGCCGCCATCCTCCAGATTTCCATCAGGGGTTCACAGCGGTCTCCAACGGAATAGCGCTTGGCTTCCACGTTCATATACACGTCACCTCCACCCAGGAAAGGGTCCACAAACTTGTCGATATCGGTGGGCAGCAATGGAAGAATCATATCCAGGTCATTCTCACGGCTTCCGGCCCAGTTGATTATGGATTTCATAACATTACTTCTTCTTAGTTAAACAAAAACTTAAGTCCCAGTCCGGCGTTCGGATGGAAATGCGACACGCAAGTTCCAAAGCTCACAGGAAGCTCCCCGCTAAAGAGAATCGCCACCCGCATCCCCAGGAATATCTCCAGAACCGTCCGAGCATACAGTCCATATTGAAAGCTTACCTTGTTCCGGCCCAGGTCATAGTAAGAGGGGAGCGCGCGCAAAGGATCCAGGTACTCAATCCCGGTCAATATGCCGCCTCCTAGGTGCCAGTTCACTCCGCGACCACGGGTAGCGGCCACGCGGAACTGATACCCGCCCTTGGCCAGCAAATCCCAGTACCGAAGATTCCCGCCGATGGATAGGGGAGCGCTGTAGTCTGCTCCCATCACACCAGCCTCCCAGAAACCATTCAGGGTATACTGCTCAAAGAATACCTCGGCACCCACGGACTTGCCATGTAGCAGTGCAGATATCGCAAAAGAGTTTTGGCCAGAAGCTGTCCGCTGTGCCGAGGCTTGTTCTGCCTTTCCCATCATCATCCCGATGACGGCGAAGCAGGCAAAATATCGTACAATTTTCTTCATCTTTTGTCAAAATATATGGACATCGTCCCAAACTTTCTGACGCAAAGGAAAGAAGAAAATTTTGAACTACCAAATATTTTAGACACATTTGCGACAAATTATTTTGTGATTTGTGCAAGAATTTGGGACATTGAAAAAGGATACGGGACGTTTTGTCATCCAACCTAGTTGGATGGCAAATCTCCAGGGTGACTGGTCAATCAGCCACCTTCGCGTTTTAATGTCCATTGTGAACGCTTTGCAGAAAAATCTCAAGAATCGGCTCAATCCGGCTAGCCGTCCGCTCCCTATCCCTAAAGAATTAGTAATCCCGCCGGTCGATTTTCACATGGGCCCCTCCAACGGCATGTACCTGAGGCAAACCCTGGACGCCGTACACGAGCGCGGGTTCATCGAAGGGTACAGCTATCCCAGCCGAGCCCCCGCCGTGGAGATTCGGCTCTCGGATGATATGATGGCCAGAATACTGGACCTTTCCGGGGGTTTCACACGCTACGACATCGGCGTCGCCCGGTCCATAACAAGAAAGAGCAGCCTGCGCCTATACTGGCTCATCTGCTCTTGGCGTAGCAGGGGAGGCTTTCAGCTCCCCGCTGACAACTTGCGCACCCTCCTCGGCCTCGGCCCCGCCTACCAGCGCACAGACAACATCGTCACCCACATTCTGGAACCGGCCCAAAGGGAACTGGAGGCCCTGCAGGAAACCTGGTTCAGCTACCGCCTCACTGGCGACGGCGGCACCCTCATTTCCTTCAAGATCCACTACACCCTCACCGAAGAGGAAAAGCTCCAGCTCAGCCGCGACGCCTGGGACCAGTGCTTCCGCCTCCTAACCGCCGCAGGCCTCAGCTTCCGCATCATCGCCGACATCTTCCCCCGCATCCGCCCCGAAGACCTCACAGCCTTCGTCGACAAACTCCGCGCCCTCCTCCTCGACCTCTCCCACCGCCGCGACCTCCGCAACAAAGCTGCCTACATCAAGGCCGCCTTGAACTCCTCATTCCCGGCTTGACCGGGAATCCCTTCTTTTCATCTACACGTGCGAGGTAGTATTATCTTATTCTTACCAATAGACGATGTATTTGTACACCGCCACAAAGCCCTCACACACAGCCCCTTCCTCCGCAAAACTCCTAAGGATTTAGTAAATAGCACCCCTGCCATCCTAAACAATTCCGTCCCCCTCCTAAACCCTTAGTAACCCATCCTAAACTTTTAGTAGTTCTACTTCCTTGGTTTCTTCCGTTTATTGACCGACGCCAACAGCGCCTCAAACTCAATTTCATCGGCATAAACCAGTATGGACGGATCTGAAGCAGGGGAGAACTCGTGACTCTCCAATTCCACCTCCTTCCGGTACTTCTCGGCATCAAACATCGGCAGTATCATATACACCAGGTACTGCCCGTCTCCCTTGTCGTGGACGCCATCCTTGATCGAATACCCATAGATGGTCTCCAGTCCGTACTGCTCCCTGTCCCAGTTCTCAATCAGGTTCTGCGCCCAAGGGTTGTTCCTGGTATCCACCTCGCCGGTTAGAAGTATATAGGCATTATGCTCAAACAGGTTAATTCCTTGATGCATCCCGTCACCCACATAAGCCTTGTCTCGGGCCTTGTAAATCTCATACACCGCCTGCTTCATCTGCTGATACTGCTCCGGGCTGTTCAGCTCCCCGTGCACCTCAAAATAGATGTTCTTATTCATGGTTCACCTCCTTCTTTTCAGCGGCCAGCAGCTTTTCCAGCGCTTTCATGTGTTTCTCCTGATACTCCGGATGATTTCCGGCAGCCCCACGCAGCAGATTGTGCCTAAGGTCGTTAATCTTAACAGTCATGGCCAGCTCGTTCTTGGAACGTATGATGTTGTCGATGTACTTCTCATACGAGCAGTGTTCCTTGTCGTGCGTTAAGATCTCCAAGGCCTTGACAATCTTGTAGTTGAAGCCAAGCTTATCGAAATCGTAAATGTCCATGTCGGTGTCCTCCAGGACGTCGTGCAGGAAGCCGGTAATCATCTCATCCTTGGTCTTGCCGGCCATGCCGACAGCCAGGGCATGCAGGATGGCTGGATTCCCGTCCAGGTCCTTCATGCCGAAGAAGGACCGGCAGGCCAGGTCAACGGCATCGTCAATGCCGGACTCAAAGAAGTCCATCAATTCCTCAAAGCTCCACTCGTGGTCCTTGCTGTCAAAGTCCTCCCGCATCCGCTGGATCACCTCACTCTGCGTCTTGGCATTGTAATAGTCTTTAATACGTTTGTAGGGGACGTTGAAATATCGATGTGTCCTCTTCTTCTCGAAGCGATCTTCCAAGAAATTCACCTCGCTCAGAGGCTCAGTAGATTTGAATTCGGCGAAGACATTGCCGATAAGAACGCCCCGGGGCGGATAATTGCCCTCATCGTCAATCACCTCAACCTCCAAGGCGGAAATGCAGATGCGTTCAAAATCCTCCCCGCCATAGATGATATCCATCACCTCACTGACATAGGCTGGATTGGTGATTTCCTCAATCTGCTGCAATGTGGCATTTTCAATGGAATAGTCCAGGAACAATCCCTGGTCGGAAAGCATGCGCCTGAATCCCATTTTCTCCAGTTCGCCGTCCTTGATAACGTGAATCTCGCCCAGATTACAGGTGTAACGCGGGTTAACGTCGCCTGATTTCACGAAGAAATCGGCAAATAAATCGTACTTCATACGCTTAGCTGTTTTGTTACCTTGGCGGTTCCAAAACCTTCTCGCTGCCTCGCGCGCTGGCAGCTCCTCGGGTCTTTCCCCGCTGCCGGTATGTTAATAAATTGGAAACTTTGCTGAGGAGGAGACACCCTCTCTCAAACGCTACGCTAAGTTACGAAGAATAATTGAATTATGCAATAGGGTGAAGACCTTCTATTACTGTTGCATCTGCCAGCTCCAGATAATGAAATCCAGATGACGGGGCGTTAATCCCAATGCTTTAGCGGTTTCACGTACAAGCCTGACACCCTTACTCTTAGCAACATTTGATAAGCCGGTCCCATTCTGTACGAAGCGCTGAATATGCCTGTCATACTTTACGTAACTATCCACCCTTGCAAGAATGAACAGATAGTCCAATGCCGTTCCATTGGTCTGCCCACGGATGGCCATAATGTCATCCTTAAAATCTTCATTATTGACGGCATCAGCGATATCTTCAACGGTTTCAATGTCGTACTCTTTCATCACACCCAAAAACTGTTTGTAAGCCTCAGTCTTGAGTATAGGATTCTTGCCGGTGTCCGTCAGATTATGGTTCTCCACAATCTCAGAAAGCTGCTCTGCAGAAAGAGGCTCAATTACGTCCAGAACCTCTGATGTGGTGATTGTCGTGTCAGTCCCAGCCCCAAGATACTTGAGAAAACGGTCAACAACTCTCTCGACAGTCACATACTTTATCCCTAATGAAAAGACGGAATCCAAAGCACATATAGGCGCACTGTCATAGCCGCGCGGTGCGGGTATGGTAAAATCTAGCTTCTCTTTGCAATAAGCGACAAGCTTTCCAACTAGTTCTGGATCCATGATAATTCTGTTTCGTGTCAAACAAAGATACGGATTTTATCGAAAGTTACGGCTGCAAAGGATTCCCTTCATCATCCCAAGGCCTGGCATCGTACTTTTTGTCAGGCTTCCAATTCTCCCACGGCCAGGTATACCTAAAAGGCTTCTTCCCAGCGATATGCCATCTGATGTGCGCCACGGGCACAATGGAATCACATTCTGTTAACTCAACCAACTTAGGGAAATTCTTCGGCAACTTGACAGCCGAAAACTTATCAAACAATTTATCTGCTACGCGTCCGGGACCATTGATAAACCCCTCATCACTCTTAACGGAACGTATTAAAACGCCGCCATATTGTTTGGAATCGCTCTTAAACGCCAGGTCCACGCCATAATTGTGGAAAAAGAAGTCGCAAGAGTCCGTCTCACGTTTGTATGTAATCTTCTTCTGTTTGCCGTTTATGACTTCATTTAACTTTCGCAAGTGATTTAGGCCGCCAATTGTAGAGCCTCAAAGGCTCGTCGGACGGCACGTAGTTCTTTGTTATTGTTGTTTATGACTGCCCGCATCATCTCCTCCTGGTCAAAGCTGAAGG
>Ga0256405_10007477_pt1 | contig 16413 bp, 11 predicted proteins | sample RumenRJG_02DNA_FD_189096 | JGI IMG/M metagenome (GOLD analysis project Ga0256405, IMG submission 189096) | Bovine rumen microbial communities from Lethbridge, Alberta, Canada - RJG_02 | ecosystem: Host-associated > Mammals > Digestive system > Stomach > Rumen | place: Canada: Alberta...
AATATGTTCAAACTCTTGTTGGGTCATTCTGTCTTATATACGCATGAGACATTAAGATGTTAAGTAAAAAAAATCCCCTCTCGAATTTGGGAGGGGATGATAGTTACTTATACAGCGATTTCAGCGTCTCTTCTGATTCAATTTCTATCTTGCTCTCGTCGAGCATCGAGCGGTCAAGACCAAAGACGTCGATGAAGAAGTCATAGACGGCATTGCGCTTGTTTTCGCGGAAGTCGTGGCGCTCGTTAGGCAGATGCACATTGCGTACCTTGTCCTGGGCTCCGTAGAAGCCGTAGATACGTTGCAGATAGGGGAACTCCAACGTGGGAACGCTGGAAGTCCAGTCGCCACCATCACTCACGATAAGCATGGGTTTGGGAGCCATCACAGCTGCAAGTTCTGGTTCGCAAGTGCCTCCTGCGCTAAGCTGGACGGGCTTGCCACTCTCGCAGGGACAACCTCCATCGAAGTGCGAAGCCAGATGAACCACAGGTGCTGAGGCTGTGACACGCTCGTCCAACAACGAGAGCATTACGGTATGTGTACCACCACCTGAGCCACCCATCACACCAATGCGTTCTGTATCGATGTCCTTGCGGTTTTTCAGCATCCAGTCGAGCAGGATGTAACCACAAGCAGCCTGATAGACGTGGGCACGACTGCTATGATGGTCACCCACCTCTTTCTCGCTCTCACCCCAACCATACAAGTCGAAGTCCACACAGACGGCACCCATGCGGGCGAGTGTGCCCAGTCGCTGCTGCTCGTCCTTACGATAGCGGTAGGGCCAGTGTCCGTCAGGGCATACTATCAGGGCGTGCTTGCCTTTCTTCAGGGAAGCGTAGATGGTGCCGAAGAGATGTTGTCCAGGAGTCAGTTCAATGCAGATGTTCTGCGTGGTGTATCCGTCGTGCTTGCGAACCTTCGAGAGGATGACGGGACGCACCAAGTTGCCCTTCTTGTCCTTCGTTACGACGCACGAATCCAGGAACTTGTCCAGTTCCAGACGTTGGCGAACTTCCTTGCGCAGGGTATCGCGACGAGCCTCCCATTGTTCCTTATTATTATATAAGGTGGAAAGCCAGTCGAGCATCATCTTGCCCTCAGCCTCATGTCTGCGTGGATACTCGTACAACTTGATTTTATATGTGTTGCCACTCTGCTTCCACCAGTTCCAGTCGTAGTATTTGCAGATGTTGTCGAGCGTCATTTCAAGCGAGTAGGGGCGCACACGGAAGTCGGCGTAGGGCATCATCTTGCCTACGGTATCCACGTTCTTGTCGAACTTGAACTTCACGCCAAAGCGCTTGCTGACGTCGTTCATCAGGTCCGTCACGCTACGCTCGAAACGCGTCTCGTATGTCTGACTCATGCCAGCTGTCGTGGTGGCAGCCAGCATGAGTAAACAAAGCAATTTCTTCATAAATGATTACTTATAGATGGGTCCGAAGTTCTGGCATGCACGATAGTCGGCACCCTCCTTGTCCATTCCGAAGGAATTCCAGCAAGCAGGACGGAAGATGTCCTTATCAGCAATGTTATGCATGCAAACAGGGATACGCAGCATAGCACACAGCGTAATCAGGTCGGCACCTACGTGTCCGTAGCAGATGGCTCCGTGGTTAGCTCCCCAGTTGTTCATGACACTATAGACATCCTTGAAGGCATCCTTTGTGGGGTCGAGACGTGGAGCAAACCAAGTGGTAGGCCATGTGGGGTCTGTACGCTTGTCCAGAATGTCGTGGGTCTTGGGGTCGAGCTCTACCGTCCAACCCTCAGCCAACTGCAATACGGGACCTAAACCAGCTACAAGGTTCAGACGCAACATCGTCATCGGCATACCACCCTTTGTGACGAAGTGTGACGAGTAACCACCACCGCGGAAGTAGTCGCGATCGGCAGGCATCCAAGAGGTAGCCTTCAGACAAGCCTCCATGTCCTCGTTCTTCATCTCCCAGAAAGGCTTGATGGTAGGATTACCATCCTTGTCGCTCATAGCACCTGTGGCATCCAGCGTGGTAGCACCACTATTGATGAGGTGGATGAAACCACCAGCAGCTGCACCACTCAGGTCAGTACCCGTGACGCGCTTGACAGCCTCTGGACTCCAATACGTGCGGATGTCTGAGAACATCACGCCACGATTGGTCAGCAGATGGCCAAACAGCATCGACATACCATTCAGGAAGTCGTTCTCAGTAGCCAATGTATATGCCTCGCGCGGACCGTTCCAGTCGAATGATGTACACATCATCGACTCAGGGAAGTCGAAGTTAGGCTTGTAGTCCGTCCACTGACGCTGTCCTTGTACACCCGCAGCAATAGCGTTGTGTCCGATAGCCTCTTCCTTATAACCCATCTCCAGCAACTTCTCAGAGCCCTGCATCAGGTCGCGGATAATCATCATGTTCTTAACGGTAAACTCCCAGTCCTCGTCCTTCTCCTGACGATTCTTGCCCTTTCCCTTGCCGTTGAAGGTGGTCATGGGAACGCCAGGGAACAAGGGACGATCCTCGTTATAGTCGTGACCCTCCTGTGGCTTGCAGTATTTCTCTACCCACTTCATGGCCTTCTCAAACTCGTCCTTATCGTAGATGCCGAAGTCGACGCGACGTAGAATCTCTACCAACGATACATATTCTGTACGCATGCCAAGGTACTGCTGCAGGAAGTCAGCATTGACGATACTTCCAGCAATACCCATACAGGTGTTACCCAACGACAGATAGCTCTTTCCACGCATGGTTGCCACAGCCTGAGCAGCACGGGCAAAGCGCAGTATTTTCTCAGCTACATCCTCAGGAATGGTATTATCGTCCAAGTCCTGCACGTCGTGACCATAGATGCCATAGGCGGGCAGACCCTTCTGGGCATGAGCTGCAAGGACAGCTGCCAGATATACAGCACCAGGGCGCTCCGTACCGTTGAAGCCCCAGACAGCCTTGGGGTAGTAGGGGTTCATGTCCATCGTTTCTGAGCCGTAGCACCAGCACGATGTAACGGTGATGGTAGAGCCTACACCGTCGCGCTCAAACTGCTCAGCACATGCGGCACTTTCGCCCACGCGTCCAATCGTCGTGTTGCTGATAACGCATTCTACTTTTGAACCGTCGCCATTCTTTAAGTTGCTCTCAATCAGGTTCTTTACTGCTTTTGCCAGATTCATGGTCTTTTCTTCCAGACCCTCACGAATACCACCCTGACGACCATCAATCGTAGGGCGGATACCAATCTTTGGATAATTCTGTTTCATTGTTTTTTTTATTTTGATTAGTTTTCTTATAAGACGAACACCTCATCAGATTGTCACCAAAATCCACAGGCAACTCTAGCCAAAGGGCGTATCTTTTATGGATATATAGTTTACAGTCTGTTTTTGTTAAATTCTATTAAATGATTGAATTGTTGGTCGGGAGTGGCTATATTTGCAAAATAGAAGCAAAAACATCTGAAAGCCATCGGAGCCCTAGAAACGGCGATGTATGACATATAAAAGCAAAGCTTCGGATATGGGATGGCTGGGGTATAAAAAAGCCTCCCCAAAGGGAGGCTTTTTTAATGCTCAATCTTCTGCCAAAGGTTGGGGCCGATCTTCACGACGAGGCCTTCTTTCACCCAGCGATAGATGATGGTTTTCACTACTGGCGATTCGTTGTTGGCCAGGCGGAGGTTCACCAAGTCCTCTTTTGTGAACTCCTTGGGGAGTGCATCCAGATAGCGGATGTTACCCTTTGAGGTCTGAGGACTCACCGCATTGTCGTGGAGAGCGTCAATCTTGGTGCCATAGAGCTGCAACTGATAGTGCAGACAACGCTCGGCATACCAAACGGCAAACTTGATGGCGCGCTCCGTTTCCTGACGACCTTCCAGCAGATAGGCGAGGATGCCAGCACGGAAACCATTGAGGGCAGCACGACGACGCAATACATCGAGTGAATAACGCAAGGTCTGCAGATACTCCTGACGTTTGCCTTCATCCCATTCCTCGATGGCCTTGTTGATGAGCGGCAACTCCACCTCGCCCTCCTCGTCCATCAGACAGAGACACTGACGTTTCACCTTCTCTTCCTCTTCCTTAGTCCAAATCTTAAACTCTGGCATCTTGGCGCCTACCATATCGGGCAACACTACAGGCGTCACTCGGCTCACCAATCCACTCTCGGCATCAGCGAAGAAGGCTCGGCACTTGTTAGGCGTACCACACATCACCATATTGTAATAGAGGGTAACCTTGCCAGAGAACGAATCCTTCGAGATGCGATGCTGACCCCAGGGCTTGTTGTCGTAAGCCAGACGGAACAGGTCGTTCTTCTCCGTCCAGGCACCACCCTTGTTGTTCTTCAGCACTGTTTCAATCTCAGGGGCATAGGTAAAGAGATGCTTGCCTTTGGCATAGAGGGCGCGCTCCAAGAAAGCAGACACACCGATGTTGGGCTCGATGATGCGAATCTGGGCACAAGGATTCTCCACATCCTCACCATTTTTCTTCGCAAGTGAGTATTCGATTTCCTTCTGCCATTCCACCTCGTCCTGTTTGATGATAGGGTCCATCAGCAACTCGAACTCAGTGTCGACGAACGATTTACCAGTGGCCTGAGGGGCCTCAATGTCCACGATGAAACTGGGTGAGTTCAGCTTGCCATCACGATACTTGGCACGAATACCTGTGGCCAGTGTTCCCAGCATAGGCATTGCCGCCATCAGCGTGGCTTCGCGGAACTCCTCAGGAGCATGGTCGCTAAGGTCCTGAAGGATGCCTGGCAACTCAGTATTGATAGGAGCTACTGTCGTTTCCTCGACCTCTGCAGAACCAGCTTCAATAGCTGCTCCCAACGACGAAAGCACTTCATTCATCATGGAAGGAATGCCTGCAGGACGGGTGCTGCCAATGGCACTTTTGATGGTTGAAAGCACCTCATGGTCAGACAGTCCCCAATGGGGGAGGATAGTGAACAAGCGCTGTTCATCGAAGTCGCAGATGAAGCGCAGGTATCGACTCATGGTGTAAAGCGCCATATTGCGTTCACCCTCCACAGGAGCATCGCCATAACCCAACTTGAAAAGCAGGGCCTGCACGATGTTCTCGTAAGGAATGCCCTTGTAATTAAGAGGTGAGGGGGTAGGGGTAAGAGATGAGGACTCGGGCTCAGCCTGAATCATGGCCTTGTCTTCATGATTCTCCTCTTTCCATTCTGATTCCTCAAACACCACTGGGTCGAGCAATTTCACATACTGCTCGCTGACCATGAAACAACAGCGGGCCAAGTCGGTAACATGCGAGTCGTAGCTGACACCCAGACGAGAGGCCAACTTCTGGATGTCCTCCTCGATGGTAGCTCCTGGTGTTCGCCAAGCCCAGATGTGAGTTCCACCACCAGCACTTTCAGCAAAGTACACGATACGATATTCCTCGATGAGGTTTTCGTCCTGCACCTTCTGCCAAAGCTGCTCTGTCAGCCCCTTCTCGTCGATGTCGAGGAAGAAGAGTCCTGAGGGCACCGCATCTTCAGCCTTGCGCGTACCATTATTAAAACACTGTGCAAGAGGCAGCCACACGGGCAATTCCTTCTTGCGATCCAAATTTTTGTTCTGCTTCACGTCCTGAAGGATTTCCTCCACGTGATTCTCCGCCAGCAGCTGACGGTAAGCAGCCATGCTCGCCTTGCGAGGCTTGCCGCTAAATGAGTTTGCAACGCTTACCATACTTTTGTATTTTTTTAGCGCTGCAAAGTTCACAAGGGATATTGCACCTTCATAGTGGGATATTTCCGCGAAGAGTGCAATTACTTCTTAGCATGTGCTAAAGCTTTGTATTTCTGATAGATAGCATCGAAATTATTCTGCAATATTTTTGTTTCATCACCCATTCCTTCTTGGATATTTTTCCTGAAAGTGCCCACATATCGCTTCTCAGTCAGCTTTTCTGCCAAATCACTGTCGGAATGGGCTCCGAAGACTGCACTTTTTTTCAATTCTCCCACCAAATGGCAGAAGAAACGTGCAGTGAACAAGTCATTGTGCGGACTTTTGCGCGTCACTTTCAAATGGGCAAAGATTTCCTCGTCCTGAATCAGCTCTTGCCACATCGCTTCATAATGGGGGAACCATGTATTAGCAACCAGATCGTGCAACTTGCTAGCTGCCTCCAAGACTGCATCACCTACTTGTTGCAGTTCGTCTTTTACTAAGTGCTCATGACCAAATTTCGTTGCAGGGTCCAATTCTCTGGCTATCTCATAAAGAGTTGTCAGATGGAAGATAAAGTGGCGCAGGGTATCATCGTCGAGACGAGCATCTAGGAAATCCTTATTAAAGGCCTTACGGTCTGTGGTCCATTTGGCAAACAATCCTCCTGGCACCTGCCCTAGTTCTGCGCGCTCTTTGGTGCGTTCGGCTGTCATAATCTCCTTCCACGAATTGCTGTCGCTCACCACACGCAACGTCTCGCGACGTTCTTTCCAGTAATTCCACCATTCTGTACTTTCACGTGTACGCGCCAGTACCTTATTAAATACATCGGCCATCAACTTGCTGTCTGCTTGCCTTTGTTTCATGATTCTCACTATCAGTTCTGGCAACATCATGAGTATCGCCAGCCATATCAACATCATTTGCAGACTCTCATCCATCTTTCCCGTAAGGTCGTCCATCGCCGTTCGCATCTCCTGTAGATGCTTGGTAGTCTCTTCCAGATTCGTGGCGTCGCCTTCAGCATTCATGCTCTGAATAATCTGAGCTACCATCATCAGCTCATTGGGCTTCAGATATTGTGCACAGAGAGCAAAAATGGACTGCATAGGCGATACCTGCTCATTGATAACCTCCTGCTGTTCTTTTGACAATGCTGAATGCTGTGCCAAAGTCTGGCTGACCATGTCGAAGAATGAGGCTCGCTGCTTAGCAGGTTGATTCGTCTGCATTCGCTGTAGCAGTAGCATCACCGATTGGCGCATGCTGGTGTTTGAAATACTCTGGGCAATGCGGTCAAGATACTCTGAGAACAAAAGGACACAAGGCATCTGGTGCAGTTCCATCAGGGCCATCACGCTGCTCTGCATCCTCATCATGGCAGCATACACCTCAGCTTCTACACAAGTGTCTAAATCGGCCTCCAAGTCCTGCACCAACTCCGTTAAACGCTGGCTTGCCACATCCCAATGACGGCACAGTTGGGCAGTCAGTTGCTCAGCGCGCTCATCGTCAACAATCTTTCTTATATTTTCTTCATTCATATTGTCATCCTTTTTTTTCGAACTGCAAAGGTACAAATAAGTGAGCGAAATGCAAAATAATACCCCTTCAAAATGGATTTAAATTTCTCAGCAACGGTCACGGTCACAACTGTGACCATGTGACCATTTCGCTCTTACAGAAGATAGTTTTACTTTGTAAATACTTGAATATCAATTAAGTGCATATTTACTTCTGCTTATTTCCACCCTCCGCGGTCACATGGTCACAGTTGTGACCGTGACCGTTTTAGCTGTCTTTAGCCCATACGCAAACCTGCATCAAACATCTACGCTTCTTACATCGAACATCTACGATATGTTCCTCAAACATCTACGATATGTGTGATGCACATCTACGCTTTTTACATCGTACATCTACGCTCTTTACATGCAAGATATAGGCTACTCGCATGGTCAGGAGCCTATGCTCACATCGTCTCCATAGGCTCCAGCCGATGTCAAAAGCCAATGGAGCCAACGTCAAAAGCCACACATTTACAAGTTCTTTATAAAAAATCGCCGTCTTCCCCCAAATAATGTTAAATCACAACAAATTGTTAGTTTAAAATCGACTTTTTCGATAATATCCTTGCAAAAAATCTCAAAAAGGTGTATATTTGCAGCGTCAAAAATCTCAAAAAGGTGTAAAATATGGTAGAGCAAAAATCTCAAAAAGGTGCAAACGGTGTCATTTTGAAGCGTAAAATATACCAACAACTTCTCGATTGGAAGGAGAAAAGACGTGGTGAGGTGGCACTACTTGTAGAGGGAGCACGACGCATCGGAAAGAGTTATATTGTAGAGGAGTTCGCCAAAAATGAGTACGAGTCGTATATCCTTATCGATTTCAACAAGGCTCCCCAGATGGTCAGAGACTGGTTCGACCTCTATCTGGAAGATCTCGACACGCTGTTTCTCTATCTGAGCCAGCACTACAAAGTGAAACTCCATGAACGCAAGTCGCTTATCATTCTCGACGAGGTACAGTTGTGTCCTAGGGCTAGAGCTTCTATCAAATTTCTGGTGGCCGATGGTCGATATGACTATATCGAGACGGGATCGCTGGTGAGCATCAAGAAGAATACTCAAGGTATTGTACTCCCCTCGGAAGAACGCCCCATCCAGATGTACCCGATGGACTTTGAAGAGTTCCTTTGGGCCACAGGCAATGACATGCTGATGGACTTGATACAGAAGATGTACGCAGAGCGGAAGCCGATGGGCCAAGCTTTCCATCGTCAGGCTATGGATGCTTTCCGTCTCTATATGATAGTTGGAGGAATGCCACAGGCCGTAAAGAAATATATCGAGACGAAAGACTTTGATGCCGTAGATGCTGCCAAGCGCGATGTGCTTGCCATATATCGTAACGACATCTTCAATTATGCTGGGGAGATAGCCGACAAGGTAGTATCTATCTTCGACCAGATACCTCCTCAACTCTCCAAGCATGAAAAGAAGTTCCGCCTATCTGCCCTGAAGCCAGGTGCTAAATATCGCGATTGGGACGACGCTTTCTTCTGGTTGAAGGATGCGAGAGTGGTCAACATCTGCTATAATTCGACAGAGCCAAACATCGGATTGAAGATGAACGAAGACCGCACGACATTGAAGTGTTATATGAACGATACGGGCTTGTTGATTAGTCACGCTTTCGACGAAAAGGGCATCGTCTCGTCTGAGATTTACCAGAAGCTGCTCTTTGACAAGCTGGAGATGAACGAAGGGATGCTCATTGAGAACATCGTGGCCCAGATGCTAGCGGCCAGCGGCAACAAGCTCTTCTTCTATAGCAAGTCGTCAGAGGATGCCGAGGAACGTATGGAAATCGACTTCCTGTTCCAGAAGGACAAAGTGACCAGCCGCCACAACATCCGTCCTTTAGAGGTCAAGAGCGGTAAGAACTACACGCTGTCCTCTCTGACGAAATGTATGAAGAAGTTTGGGGAATATATGACCACTCCCACTGTGCTTCATGCAGCCGACTATAAGGTGGAGAATGGCATCACATATCTTCCGCTTTATATGACACCTTTGTTGTAGTCATGTGCAAAAAGTACCTCGGTTTTTTTGAATTTTTTCGCGAATGTGTCTATATTAAGCACATAACGATTTAAAATTCAAAGACATGGCTACAACGTTTAGGGACAGTTCTAAGTAAGCAAATTCAAGGTGTTGCTCTACCTTAAAAAGAGCGGATTAGACAAGCAGGGCAAGGCTCCTATCATGGGACGCATCACCCTTAATAACTCAATGGCTCAGTTCTCATGCAAACTCGTCCTCAATCCCAATTCTGGTATCAAGGCTAAAGGCGCCGGCTCGCATAAGGTCTGGGGCGGGAGGTGATTTCACTTTTTAGGGTGATTTCAACCATCATTTACAAAAAAGAGGCAGGAAAGTTGCCATCATTCGAAATTAATTTGTATATTTGCAACTGAAATCTAAATATTTATGCGTATGAGTTATTCACAAATTGCACAACTGGAGCTGCTAGATGCCTTGAACAGCATTAACTCTGAGGATGAGTTGAACGAGTTCAAGAACGTCCTAGCTCACTATTTTGCCCAGAAAGCCCAAAAAGCTATTGATGCTTTGTGGGACGAAGGTTTTATTAGCGAAGAAACTATCGAGCAATGGGGTAAAGAGCACATGCGCACTCCTTACGGATATGAGAAGCATCGTTCTTGATACTAACTGCTTGTTACAGGCTCTGCCCACTCAAAGCCCTTATCACAAGATCTGGACTGAGGTGATGGCTGGTCATATCAGTTTGTGTGTTAACTCAGATATTCTCAACGAGTACGAGGAGATTTTGAGCCAAAAGACCACAGCTGAGATTGCTCGCAACGTTATCAAAACCATCATACGACTTAATACTACCGTCTTTCAGCAAGTGTACTACCATTTCGGACTGATAGAGACTGATCCTGATGATAACAAGTTTGTTGACTGCGCTATAGCCGTCAATGCCGAATACATTGTATCCAACGATGCGCACTTCAATGTTCTCAAGCATGTTGACTGGCCACGCTTGACAGTCATTGACATCCAGACTTTTACGAACCAGATTGATAAAGACTTATAAAAGTGAGTAAGACAAAAAAGAACAGGAAAATTGCAATCATTCGAAATTAATTTGTATATTTGCAACGTAATATATGTTTAACATCAAGGATATGAAGAAGGTATTTGTTTCACTGTTATTACTTTGCATGAGTATTATTGTACTTGCACAAAGCAAAAAGTCATTGGTAACACCACAGATGTCAAATAAGGTCGCTTACTATGTGAAAAATCACAGAGGCTTTTCCACTACCATTTTTTGTAATGTTAATCGTCTTAATGGTTTATATGAGCTTGATAAGGCATTAGCATCAATTGATAAGCATCCTGAATACATAGAAAATTTCATCATAGAGGTTTTCTGTCAATATGGTACTGGAGACCACGGCTATGTTGCTTTTAAAGATTTTGGATATACAACACATGAATATGATATTGCACTAAATATATACAATAATTGGCGTAAAACTAAGCAGTTAGCAGCTGAAAAAGAGCAAAAGAAAGTTATAGCAGAAGAACAGGCACAATACGACCAATGGGCAAAAGAAGGAATTCCAGATAATGCGAAAAGATCGAAAAACTTTAAATTCGCATCATTTAAAATGAATGCAACAGCACTTGCTTCTTACATTGAGGAAAAGTTAGGTTTCAGAAATCAATTCATCAATAATGAATACAACATTGAAATCGACAAAAACGGAATGATGACAGTCACTCCCCAAGATATTATATTAGAAAAGGTTAGACTTTCTTTAGAATCATCATCAGGATATGAGTTTAAAAACTTGAAAAAGAAACTATGTGAACCTTCAAAGCATACTCTTAGAATTGTTGAAGAAAGAAAACTGGCATTTTCTAATAAAGAATTAAAGATTGAATGGAACAAGAATGAAAATGCATGGGTATTGTCTAAACCATCAGTTTTCGAAAAAGAAATAGGCACTACAACCTATTATGCTGTTTGTAGTGGATTATCTATTGCTATAAACAATATGCCAGAGCTACAAACAGACAAGAAAAAGCATACTGTGCTTGTTACTGCTTACATTAATGGGACTATTAAATGCTATTTAGATAGGAAAGAGTCAGATGTTTGCGTTCTACAGGATTATTACAATGTAAAGTTCGTAAAATAAAATATGAATACAACCAAGGTCTTATTCCGATTTTTCTGCAAAATTGCAATAAATTCGGAACAGAAAAGGAAGAAAACGTTCCTTTTCTGTACGAGAATTAACATCTTTTGTCCAAAATAAACCCGCCGAGCAATCAATAGTTCGGCGGGCTGTTTGTAGAGAGTGTGTTTATTTTGCCTATTTTGCGTAATAGCTTTCTATCAGCTGCCCAATCTTTGCAATGTCGAAGAAATCGTCCAGATTTTCCAGATTATAGTCGGGCAGGATGCCTTCGTCGATGTTCTCACCCTTCAGGTTGTTCAGGCGTGCATGGTGTGTTGAATAACGATAGCCGAAGCCCTCAGCCGATGGGTTGAACAATACACAGCACGAGCCACCTCCCGATTGCTGGCCGATGAGGGCTATGCCGTAGTCCTTCATCATGGCTGGGAACATATTGGCGCACGAGAAGCTGTAGTTGCTGGTGAGCACGCCCACGTTCAGGTTTGTCTTCACGTCCTTGTCCTTCTCGTCGAACTTGCCGTCCAGGTTGCGGTCTACCTCATACGTACACTTCATCTTCTGTCCTGTCAGCGTGTTCTCATAATAGATGTCGGGCTTGTTGCAGAACAGAGACGAGAGGAATACCACCACGTCTGAAGAGCCTCCGCCATTTGTCGATATGTCGACGATGAAATTCTTGACCTCTGGGTCGTTCTGTGCCTTCTCCAGCGCGTCAATGATGATGACCAGCCAGTCGTTGGGAAAGTCTTTGATGGTGGGTCTGGAACCTTCGCCCTTGTAGAACTTGCGCCATCCGGAATCGTCGCAAAGGAAGCTGTCGAACTGGCAATAGACTGTATTGCCTACCTTGACGTAGTGAACGCCCTTGCCAAACTTCTCTTTGCGCTTGGTGTTCAGTTGATTTCTAATATTTACTCTAGCATTCCGCTTGTCATTAATGGATTGATATTCAGGACAATAACCTAGGAATTCGTTTAGCTTGGTTGCATAAATGGGTTTCAGTTTTTCCACAAAGTCAGCATTGCCTGTTATATCGCTGATGACCGTTACGTCGGTATAGGTATGACCTCCATCGTTGAGCAGACAACCCAGTGTGGCTGTACCAGAGATATAGTCGAACATATCCGTTGACTGCAACAACTCACGAGTCATCTCACCAGCCTTGCCGTAATCCTGCAAAGCCTGATCCATTCCCTTTTCCTTCATAGACTTCTCCAAGAGTGTACGGCCAGGATAGCCGAAGAAGTGGGTCATGGTGAAACAAAGGTTCTTATAGCTGAATGCTGTTAAGTCGGAGGAACGCTTCTCCTGGAGAATGGACGTAACGAAGAATGCTGGATAGCCGTTTAACATGCTATAGGCACCATTGGGAGCCACCATCACCGTTTGTCCGTTGAAGGCTGCTATGTGCATGTAGCCATCGGTATAGAGGTCGGCAATGGTTGCAAAGGGGAAGTAAACGTTCTCGCCATCCTCTCTGATGTCAATGCCGTATTTGCCATAGTCCAGCGTCACGGTGACTTGTGCTGGTGAAGCCTCCAGCGACTTCCAGCGGATAATGGGCAGAGCGTCGTAGGTGGTGTTTGGCATTCCAGGCTGCACCATACCCATCATGTTGGTAAACGCCTCGTAGTTGTCGCTCATAAACAGATCTTGGTCGGTGTCTACCTTAGCTGTTCCACACGGATTGGTCAGCGTGTATTTGCTATTGCCATAGCTCTGCACCTGTATCGTTGTGCCAGGATACATCATCTCTTGGAAACGGCTAACGTTGATGTAGGCTACGTTGGGCATATCGTTGTAGAAGCGCAGCATCACCGTACCCAAGACATTTTCTTGCGGGTCTACTACGGGCACCAATCGCTCTACATAATTCTTGTCCTTGTCGCCACCACCTCCACCACCACTGGGGTTGTCCTGGTTGTCCACACACGAAGTCAGCGTGAAGCTGCCCACCATCATCAAGGTCAGCAGTAGCCAAAATGTTCTGAAATGTTTCATAGTCATAGTTGATAATGCTAATGTGTTTTAATTTTTAATTTTTTATTTTTTTATTTTTTTATTTCTTATTTCTTTCCCTTCACCAACATCGTGGCAAGGAAACCCGTGAGGAAGATGACCGTGGTGCCAAGGACGATAGCAAGGTAGGGATGCAGATGGATGCCTGGAAGGTTCCAGATGGAAGCAAGGGATATCCAGGCGATGACCAAGATGCCTGCCACACAACCGAGGAAGGCTGCCAAGCGATTGATTTTCTGAGGGATGCATCCCAAGAGGAACAAGCCCAGCATGCCTCCAGAGAAGATGCTGCTTAAAGTCCACCATGCGTCGATGATGCTTTCTACGGAGAGCATGGCGATGGCTACACAGGCACCCAGCATTCCCACGCCGAAGCTGGAGAAACGCACAATGGCCAACTCTAATTTCTGATGCTTATGATGGTCTTCTGGGTCGTGATGGCGCAGACGGTCAGTAACCTTGCGAGCCTTCAGGAAGAAGGGACGCACATAATCGGTCAGGATAATCGTAGCTGCAGAAGTGACGCTGGTTGATACGGTCGACATGCCAGCTGCGAAAATCGAGGCAATCAGCAAACCACGCAGACCTACGGGCAATCCGTTGACAATGAAGTAGGGGAACACATAGTCGGGCTTGGCCTGAATCTCTGCAGGCAGAGGGGCTACGCCAGCCTGATAGTAGCTGTATAAAGCACTACCGATGAGGAAGAAAAGGGCTGAAACGGGGATGAACAAGTAGCCTCCAAACAAGGCAGAGAACTTGGCGTCCTTGTCCGTCTTGGCGGCATGATAGCGTTGCACGTAGTTCTGGTCGATACCGTAGTTCTGCAGGTTGATGAAGATACCATAAATCAAGCAAACCCAGAACGTAGAGGTGGTGAGGTCGCTGGTAAATGCACCCAACGAGAACTTGTTGCCCACGGGTGAATTAGCAGCCAACTCAAAGGTCTGCATAGGACCCTCAGGCATGGAGAACATCAGGATTCCCAAGCACAACAAAGCGCCACCTATTAATATAATACCTTGGATGGCATCTGCCCAAATGACCGCTTTCAGTCCTCCCATCATGGAATAGATGATAATGCCGATAGAGGTAAGGATGATAACGGTATGCATGTCCCAACCCATGAGGATATACATGGGAACAGCCAGCAGATAGAGTATCGAACCCATGCGTGCAATCTGCGTCAGGAGATAACAGGCAGAGGCATACAAGCGAGCCCACGCGCCAAACTTCTCCTCCAAGAAGGTATAGGCCGAAACAGAGCCACTATGGCGATAGAACGGCACGAAATACTTGGTTGCGAAATAGCTCGCAATAGGGATGGAGAGCGAGAAGACAAAGGCATTCCAGTCGGCTGCAAACGCCTTGCCCGGATAGCCTATGTAGCTGATGCTGCTGACATATGTGGCAAATATCGACATGCCCACCACCCAGCCAGGAATGGAATGACCTGCCGAGGTGAACTCGTCGGCACTCGAACCTTTCTTGAAGAACGAACAGCCGAAGACAACGACACCCAGGGTGAAGGCGATGAAGACGATGAAATCAATAACGTGCATTGAAATTTGAGATTTGAAGTTTGAGGTTTTTGATTACAACTTCAGTTTTCCATTCTCAATGGGCAGTGCCTCAAGTGCTTTCTGGATTCTCAGACGCTCAGGAGCCTCGAACTTATAGAACGGAGAGGCTACGAAATCATCGTTGATAATGCCCAGCATGGCAAGGGCGCACTTCAGTCCCTTAAGGTAGCTGGAACCGTGCTGGCCTACGGTATAGATGGTGGTGGAAATCTGCATGATCAGTTGCTGAAGGTCGAGCACACGATTGATGTCGCGCGAAGAAGCAGCCTCATACATAGCCACATACAACTCAGGGAACATGTTGGCACCACCATTGATACCACCCTGTGCTCCCAACAGCACACACTCGCCAGTAATCTCCTCAGGACCTACCAACATGGCAAAATCCTTGCGATGCTGCACCTTATACATCACGCTCTGGAAATAAACGGCATTGGCACTGGAGTCCTTGAAGCCAACCACCTGATCCATCTCAGCCAAGCGCTTCACAGTGTCAGGAGCAAAGCTCACCTTTACGTGACTTGGCATATTATACAGGAATACGGGCAAAGGCAATTGAGGCACCAATTCTTCGTAGAACTGAGCCAACTCAGGCTGACCAGTGGCAAAGTAATAGGGTGGAGCACTCACTACACCGTCAGCACCATAGTCGGCTGCTTTCTTGGCCAGGCGCACACTCTCTTCTATCGAGGTGTCGGTGATGCAAGCCAAGAGGGGCAGACGTCCGCGATTGATGCGACACGACTCCTTAATCATCTGCTTGCGCACATCGTATGAGAGGCTCTGCTCCTCGCCAGTAGTGCCCAGAACAAAGAGTCCGTGAACACCACCTTCGATAAGGTGCTCTATCAGTCGCTCCAGACTTTCTACGTCCAGTGTCTCGTTGTCTACTAAGGGTGTTACGAGTGGGGGAATGATGCCACTCAGGGGTGTCTTGAAATGGGTGTTTGCCATAATTGCTTCTGTTTATCGTTTTATTGTTTTAAAGACGTTCAACGTGTTATTTTGTCATCTTAGTAGAAAAGAAATCAGTACAATTGTTGTGTGGAATGTTTTTTTTCTTTATTTTTGCACCTGAAATCTAACAATACAAACAATTAATAGCAATAATTATGAACACAAGAAAATGGATTTTAGGTGTCATGGTGCTGCCGATGGCTGTTATGACATCGTGTGTGGACAATGTGGACAACCCCGCCACTCCGCCTTCAGTTCCCGGTGAGAGTGAGCAACAGACGCAGTTTTGGAGCAAGTTTGATAAATGGCAGACTGACAGCTGCACGCTGGGCGACGACTTCTACATGCACATGGAGGGTAAGTTCTGGTGGAATCCGGAAGACATTTATCCTGACGGCATGATTTCGTATGCTACTGAGT
>Ga0256405_10007479_pt1 | contig 16410 bp, 15 predicted proteins | sample RumenRJG_02DNA_FD_189096 | JGI IMG/M metagenome (GOLD analysis project Ga0256405, IMG submission 189096) | Bovine rumen microbial communities from Lethbridge, Alberta, Canada - RJG_02 | ecosystem: Host-associated > Mammals > Digestive system > Stomach > Rumen | place: Canada: Alberta...
GATTCGTCTCGCACAGAATCAGGAGAGAGTCGCCGAATGCCCCCATCCGGTTCGCCCTCATCTTAATCTGCTGCTGGGACTCCTCGCCGGAAACATACAGGACACGGACCGCCTCCGTTTTTGAGGCGCCTGCAGGCGCAGTCAGGTTCCTGCAAACCTGCAGAAGCAGCGTTGACTTGCCGATCCCAGGGTCGCCGCCGACCAGGACCAGAGAGCCCTGTACGAGTCCTCCGCCCAGAACGCGGTCCATCTCCGCAATCCCGGTAGACATCCTGCCGGTATCGCTGATGGAGATCTCTTTCAAAGGCAGTGCCCGCTGCCCTTTGCGTTTTCCCTTTCCGGCCGTCTGGCCATGCGCTGCCAGGTCTTCTGCTTCCATCTGCAGGCTGTCCCACTGAACCACACCCGCAGTCGGCTTCCCGGAGCCTTTCCCTGCTGCTTTTGCTGCGGTTACGCTCTCCTCGGCGAATGTATTCCACTCATGGCAGGCGGGGCACTGCCCCATCCATTTCGCGGACTCATAACCGCAGTTCTGGCAGAAAAAAACCGTTGTCCTGGCCTTCGCCATATTTCACACACCTCTGTCCCAGCCTCCCGTTACGTTCAGCGGGAGTACTTTCTGACTATATAAAGCCTGCCGCCGGTTCCTGACGGTCAGGCCCGTATCACTTCAATCTTTGTGCTGCCGCTCTCTCCAACCTCAACCGACAGAACAAGCTTGCCGCCTCTTCCGGTACCCATCATGCCGGTGTCCCTGCCGTCGACCACCACGCGATAGGTCGCCTCATCAGTAAGTCCCAGTACAACCTGGCAGTCCTGCGGGCACTCTACGCGGAAGGAAACACCTTCTTCCGTCCTGACAAAATCATGAACCGCGGTACCCGGTTCGGATTCATACACCAGAGCGTCATTGCACTCAAGCCTGGTAGATTCGCGGAACGTCTTAACCTTATAACGGTCCCCTCTCACCTCAAAATCACTCTTTTTTGCCTTCGTGTCGAGCTCATAATCTCCAAAGCTGACAGATCCGTCTGCATTTTCCGTGATCAGGTCCTTTACCACCGACATCTTTTTAATCCTCCGAATAAAATGCTATCTTTCCTGCTTTCATGGTACAGACTGCCGTCTGTCCTGCTTTAATATTACCAAATAATAGATTCTCTGCAAGCTTATCCTCCAGCAGATTCTGGATCGTGCGCTTCAGCGGTCTGGCTCCGTACTTCTCATCAAATCCTGTCTGCGCGATGTAATCACGGACGGTGCCTGATACCTTCAGCGTGATTCCCATCTGCTCAAGCGCGCGCTTCTTCAGGTCCTTCAGAAGCAGTGTCACAATCTTCCGGATCTCTTCCATCGTCAGCGGATGGAAGACAATGGTCTCATCGATCCGGTTCAGGAATTCCGGGCGGAAGATCCGTTTCACTTCCTCCATGACCGATCCCTTCATGGATTCGTAGTCCGCCTTCGCGTCGGATACCCCGAAGCCAAGCCTTTTCGCGTTCTGGATCGCCTGCGCTCCCGCATTGGAGGTCATGATCAGGATCGTATTGCGGAAATCAACCTTTCTGCCATGGGAATCCGTGATATGTCCTTCGTCCATCACCTGCAGCAATATATTGAAGATATCCGGATGGGCTTTCTCGATCTCATCAAACAGAACCACACTGTACGGATGGCGCCGCACCTTCTCGGAGAGCTGACCGCTCTCGTCATATCCGACATATCCGGGCGGTGAACCCACCAGCCTGGATACATTGAACTTCTCCATATACTCAGACATGTCAACCCGGATGATGGATTCCTCGGAGCCGAATACGGTGTCTGCCAATGCCTTCGACAGCTCCGTTTTCCCGACACCGGTCGGTCCCAGGAAAAGGAAGGATCCGATCGGTCTGGCAGGATCCTTCAGCCCGGCTCTGCCTCTTCGGATCGCCCGCGCGATCGCGCTGACCGCCTCCTCCTGCCCGATGATACGCGCATGCAGCGTTTTCTCAAGACCAAGCAGCTTCCTGCCCTCATCCATCGTCAGCTTCTGTACGGGAATCTTCGTCCAGTCGGAAACCGTTCCGGCGATGTCTGCAGCCGTAACCTTTTCCTGATCCTTCGCCTTCCTGAGCTCCTTCTTCTTTCTGCTCTCCAGGCGGGAAGAGGTCTGGGTCAGCTCCTCGTGAATCTCATGCGCGTCTTCGAACCTTCCTTCGGTCAGGGCCGTTTCCAGATCCCCACTCAGCTTCTTCACGTCTTCCGAGAGCTTCTGCTGCTTCTTATCCTCCCGGATATATCCCAGCTGGCGTCTGGAGCAGGCCTCATCCATCAGATCGATCGCCTTGTCCGGCAGGAACCGGTCGGAAATATACCGCGCGGAAAGATTGACTGCGGCCTCAATGGCTTCCTCCGAGATCGTTACGCCATGATGGCGCTCATAGGCCGGACGCAGCCCCTGCAGAATCTGAACACTCTCCTGCGTTGTGGGCTCCTCCACCAGAATCGGCTGGAATCGTCTTGCCAGCGCAGCATCCTTCTCCACATGCTTCCGGTACTCCTCCACGGTTGTCGCGCCGATCACCTGGATCTCGCCGCGCGAGAGCATCGGCTTCATGATATTGGCAGCATCCAGCGATCCCTCGGATCCGCCCGCCCCGATGATCGTATGCAGCTCATCGATAAACAGCAGAACCTGCTGAGATCCCGCTGCCTCATTCAGAACATTTTTAATCCGCTCCTCAAAATCTCCGCGGAACCGGGATCCCGCGACCATCGCTGCCATGTCCAGCGCGACGATGCGCTTGCCCAGCAGCGGCTGAGGTGCCGTCTGATTCACAATCTTCTGTGCCAGTCCTTCCACAATCGCCGTCTTGCCGACGCCCGGCTCTCCGATCAGACAGGGATTGTTTTTCGTCCTTCTGCACAGGATCTGACAGATCCGGTCTGTCTCACTCTGTCTTCCGATAATCGGATCCAGCTTCCCGTCGCGCACCTCCTGGGTCATGTCTCTCGAATACTGATCCAGCGTCGGTGTATTGCTCTGGTAGGACGCGCCCGGCAGCTGCATGGCCATCTGCAGGTACTCCTGCAGCTGCTCATCCGAGACACCGATGATGTCAAGGATCTTTGTGTACATCGCCTGAAAATCCACGCCCATCGTGTGGAGCAGCTTTGCCGCATTGCAGTCGGTATCCCGCATCAAAGACAGCAGGATATGCTCCGTCCCGATCTGGCTGGAGAAGAACCAGGATGCCTGATCCTCAGCCGACTTCAGGATGAACCTGGCGCGCGGGGTCATCTCCTTTGATTTTCTGCTCCGCCCCGGGCGCTTCGCCTTTCCTGCGAACTCCGCCTCCGGCGTAATCAGCTCCCGGATCAGATTGCGGAGCATTTTCTCCTCAATCCCCGCCTCACGCAGCACCACGCCTGCGGTCCCCTCCGGCTCCATGACAAGGCCGAGCAGCAAGTGCTCTGTCCCGGTCACCGGACTAAGCGTCTCTTTCGCGCATTTTTCCGCATATAATACGGCCTGCCTTGCGGCGGCCGTATATGGAAATACCTGTTCCATGTTGTTCTCCATCACAGATCGATGAGATCGATCTTCACGTTCTTGCCCTGATCAGCAGCGCCCTGCGCACTGCCTGCGTGCCGGGCGGCATCCTGCCGGGCAGCCTTTTCAAGCGCTTCTTCCTGTGCCTTGCGGGCAGCTTCCTGCTCCCGCTCGATGCGCTGCGCTTCCTGCGCCTGGCGCTTTGCCTCCTCAGCTCTTGCCTGGGCAGCCTTCCTCGATTCCTGTTCCCGCTTCGCCTCGGCAGCAGCCGCTTTCTTCATCGCCTTTGCTTCCGCCTTCTTCACGCGGGTCAGATCCTTTGTCACATCCTTCGGTACCTCCTGCGGATGGACCGGCTGTACGGATTCGTAACGCCTTGTCTCCGAGGAAACGCCTTCCTGACGGTATGCGCCGTTTTGACGCGGTGCACCGTTCTGGCGCTGGGCACTTGCCTGACGGGGCGCGCTATTCTGGCGCGGTGCATTCCCCTGACGGGGCGCGCCTGCCTGACGCGGTGCATTCCCCTGACGGGATGCGCCGTCTGCCGGATACTGACCGTTCCTGGGCATATGCCTCTGCGGCTGTACCGGTGTGCCGACCTGCTGATCCGTCCAGCTTACGGAAGAAGAACGCTCGCCATCTTCTTCGCCCCAGTCACCCCAGCCGTCCTCGGCAACTGCGCCGGATCTGCCCGGGTCGCCGTTCTTATAGAACGCAAGCTCCTGTGCCATATCTCTTCTGCGCAGCAGCTGGCTGATGACAATGAACAGAAAGACGATGGATACGGCAATCAGCGCATACAGAACATAGGTCAGCATGCTGATATGGCTTCTCTGCTCCGTGATCGTCTTCTGCAGCTTCTCAATCGTATTCTCCGCGTCCTGAAGAGAATTGCGGTCTACCTTGACATAACGCGGATCCTCTGTCTCCACTTCACTCTGCACGACCTCGGTATCGATCGTCGCCGCCACAGAGCTCTCATTTGCCGCGATCGCCTCGGCCGGGTCCACCGCGCCGCGCGCCTGACTGACATTCAGGACATACTCAATCGCATTTCCGCTCTCGCTCGTGACCGTAATCACAACCGTTCCGGTTCCGTCCGCGTTCAGTGTCGTTCCCGTAACGGAATTCACGGTCGCGCTCGGATTCGTGGTATGCGGCTCCAGATCCAGCGTTGTTGTGCCCGCCGGAACTTCTACGGAATACTCCCAGATATCATAGCGGAACTCCGGGCTTACCGTCACACCCTCCGTCTTGATCCCAAGACTTGCAAGAGAATTATCATCTGACGCAAATGCACCTGCGGAGCACATTACCGTCAGCATGAGCATCATCGCCGCCACCGTAAGGAGCTTTCTGCACCTACTGTTCATTCCTGTCAAACCTCCACCAATGATTGAATCCCGGTCACTCTTCAAACCGGATTGCTTCCCGGTCACTCCTCAAACTTCGCAATATCATGCCGGTAATACTTCCCGCTGAACCGCACCAGACCGGCGGCTTCATATGCCTTCTGCCTGGCCTGTCTCAGATCATCTCCGAGCGCCGTAATTCCAAGCACCCTGCCGCCGTTCGTCACAATCTTTTCATCCTTCATCGCGGTTCCCGCGTGGAAGCAGAAGCAATCGCGCATCTTGCTAAACGCTTCCAGGCCATGAATCACCTTCCCTTTTTCATAGGCAGCCGGATATCCGTCCGATGCAAGCACCAGACACACACAGGTCCTGGGGCTGAACTTCAGATCAATCTGATCCAGCGTCCCGTCAATGCACGCGTTCATCACGTCAATGATGTCATTTTCCAGTCTCGGAAGCACCACCTGCGCTTCCGGGTCGCCAAAGCGGCAATTGTACTCCAGCACCTTCGGGCCGTCCTCCGTCAGCATCAGGCCGAAGAAGATCACACCCTTGAACTCTCTGCCCTCCGCCTTCATCGCGTCCACGGTCGGCTGGAAGATCTTCTCCCGGCAGAACTCCTGCACGCTGGAGGTATAGAAGGGGTTCGGGGAAATATTCCCCATCCCGCCGGTATTCAGCCCGGTGTCATCATCACCGGCTCTCTTGTAATCCTGCGCCGAAGACATTTCCTTGATATGGGTCCCGTCCACAAAGGTCAGAACCGAAACCTCTCTTCCGGTCAGGAACTCCTCCACAACCATTTCATCGCCGGCTGCGCCAAATGCCTTCTCTCCCATGATCGTCTCGGCACCGTCCAGGGCAGACGCCAGATCCTCACAGATCAGGACGCCCTTTCCCAGCGCAAGGCCGCTGGCCTTCAGAACAACCGGGAATTTCTCCAGGCCTTCCAGATAGTGCTTTGCCGCAGCCAGATCCGTGAATGTCTCATACGATGCCGTCGGAATATCGTATTTATCCATCAACTCCTTGGAGAATGCCTTGCTTCCCTCCAGAATCGCCGCATTTTTCCTGGGGCCGAACACGCGCAGGCCTCTTTCCTCAAAGACATCAACAATTCCGCCGACCAGCGGATCATCCATTCCGATAATCGTCAGACCGATCCCATGATCCTTGGCAAAGTCAGCCAGCTCCTCATACTGATCCGCCTTCAGCGGAACAAGCTCGGCAATCTGCGCGATTCCCGCATTGCCGGGAGCACAATATATCTTATCAACCTTCGGGCTCTGGGCGCATTTCCAGGCGATGGCATGTTCCCTTCCCCCGCTTCCAACAATCAGAATCTTCATTGAATGATCACCTTTCTGTTCTCTACCCGGACCTTGCCGCCGGCGATCAGGTCGATTGCCTGCGGAAGGATCTTCCACTCTGCCTGTTCCATAATGCGCCTCTGCAGTGTCTTCGGCGTATCATCCGGCGCAACCTCCACAGCCTTCTGCAGCAGAATCGGACCGGTATCCGTACCGCTGTCCACAAAATGCACCGTCGCCCCGGAGATCCTGACGCCGCGCGCCAGTGCGGCTTCATGCACCTTCAGCCCATAATAGCCCTTCCCGCAGAAGGACGGGATCAGGGACGGATGGATGTTCAGGATCCGGTTCTCATAGGCCTGCACCATCTCCTCCGGAATGGTGCAAAGGAAGCCTGCCAGAACCACCAGATCCGCACCGGATTCCTGCACCCTCGCAAGGAGCGCATGGTGAAATGCGTCCCTGGACGGGAATTCCTTCGGGCTGAGTACAGCGGTCTCGATGCCCGCTTTTTTTGCCCGCTCCAGCGCAAATGCACCGTGATTGTTCGACACGACGAGTCCGATCCGTGCATTCCGGATCGTTCCGTCTGAGATAGCGTCTATGATGGCCTGCAGATTTGTGCCTCCGCCTGATACCAGGACTGCGATCGTAAGCATATGTTTGATTTCCGTTTCTTATCCGATGATTTCCGCTTTTCTTTCGCCAGCCTCTACGCTGCCGATTACGAAGGCCTGCTCTCCGGCCTCTCTCAGTACCTTCACAGCCTGCTCCGCATCCGCGCTATCCAGCGCCATCACCATGCCGATGCCCATATTAAAGGTATTGTACATGACATGCTCCGCGATCTCGCCCTCTTCCTGAAGCATCCGGAAGATCGCCGGAACCGGATAGCTGTCCTTCCGGATCACGGCCTTCACCCCGTCCGGCAGCATACGCGGGATATTCTCGTAGAAGCCGCCGCCCGTGATATGGCTGCAGCCCTTGATCTCAATCCCCGCTTCCCGGACAGACCTGAGCGCTTTCACATAGATCTTCGTCGGCCGAAGCAGCGCTTCGCCAAGTGTCTCCCCCAGTTCCTCCCGGTATGTGGAGAGGTTCTCCTTGTCCATCGAAAAGACCCTGCGCACGAGGGAATAGCCATTGCTGTGCACCCCGCTTGAGGCAATTCCGACAAGGACATCTCCAGGGCGGATCGACTGCCCGGTGATCATCTTTTTCCGGTCGCAGACGCCGACCGCAAATCCGGCCAGGTCGTATTCTTCCTCCGGATAGAACCCCGGCATCTCCGCCGTCTCTCCGCCGATCAGCGACGCGCCGGCCTGCAGGCATCCTTCGGAGACGCCCTTCACGATCTGCGCGATCTTCTCCGGTACATTTTTCCCGCAGGCAATGTAATCGAGGAAAAACAGCGGCTCCCCGCCCGCGCAGGCAATGTCGTTGACACACATCGCGACACAGTCGATCCCGACCGTATCATGCCGGTCCATCAGAAAAGCCAGCTTCAGTTTGGTTCCGACTCCGTCGGTTCCGGACACGAGCGTCGGCTCTTCCATATCCTTGAAGGCTTCCATGGAAAATGCGCCCGAGAACCCGCCGATGTCTGACACGACCTCCGGCCGCTTCGTGCGCGCAATCATATCCTTGATCAGCCGAACGGATTCGTATCCCGCTTCAATATCTACACCTGCCTGCCTGTAATCCATTCCGTATTTCCTTTTCTTGATTGAATTCCCGATTGACGCTTCAAAGTGCTTACGCTTCTTTTAAGCTCTCCTGCAGTTTCCGGTCTTTCTCCTCCACGGCCTTGCACATATCCTCGCTGTAGCGCTTCAGCTTCTCACGAAGTAAGTCATCCTCCATCGCAAGCATCCTCACGGCCAGCAGCCCCGCGTTCTTCGCGCCGTCAATCGCGACCGTTGCCACCGGAATTCCCGGAGGCATCTGCAGGATCGAATACAATGCGTCCTGACCGCCCAGACCGCCGCTGCTGATCGGCACGCCGATCACCGGAAGCGGAAACAGCGCTGCGCACATGCCCGGCAGATGAGCTGCCATGCCGGCCCCCGCGATGATGACCTTCAGTCCGCGGCTTTCGGCACTCTTTGCGTAATCAAAGAAGATCTCCGGCTCTCTGTGCGCGGAGATTACCCGCACCTCTGTCTCTACGCCGAATTCCTTCAGAATATCGAGCGCTTTTTTCATGACCTTGAAGTCTGAATCAGACCCCATGACAATCCCAGCTTTTGGCATATTGTGTACCTCCGTCTTTCCCTGCATGATTCTACCCGCACGCAGACAGGGTGTCAATCCATCGTTTTACAAGTCAAGCCCCTGTTAGTGCCTGCCGCATGCACAGGATTCCCTTGCTGCACGTCTTAGCGCAGGAGCCAGTTCAAGTCTGCCACCGGCAGGCTTGCGCGCGGTCAGAGTGCGTCCTGTGACTCCAGCGGTTTGTTCAGTTCCTCGGTGCCCGGCAGTACGAAACGTCCTCCGGAAATGATCTCCGCGCGGTATCCGTTGTCTGCGAGGACCTCGATCAGCCCCAGCTCCTCATACGGGATTGTGATGTCCGTGTGGCAGTTGAAGTACGCTTTTAAGGGATCCTCCCTGCGCTGTGCGGATACTTCATTTTCCTTCGCGATGATCTCCTTACCGTCCGGATTGTACACGTGGTTGTCTTCCTCCCAGGAGTAGCAGGTGTCCCCTACCGCGAAGTGCGGTCCGGTTTTTTCGGCGATCAGGATCGGAAGCCTTTGCGCGATCCCGTACTTTCGTGCCATGACGTATGCGGTCGTATTCGTTCCGATCGCGAATTCCCCCATCGGAAGGCTCTCGTGATGGAACAGAATGTTTTCCCGGATGTAAGCGTCATTTTCTTCCTTCGTCTCAAAGTTCGCGCAGGAGGCGGTCTCGATCATCCCATCCTTGAACCGGATCTCCAGGTCCTTAAAGTTCAGTCCCTCCAGGTAAACCTGTGAGACATGGAGAATGCCGTTGGTTCCTTTCAGCACCGGAGAGGTGAAGACTTCTCCGACCGGGATGTTGACATCTGCCACGCAGTTTTCAAAGTTGGTTTCCTTCTCCGGATTCTGCAGGGTATGGAACTGCACCGTGAGATCGGTACGGTTTCCGTTTGCCCCAACGATATGTGCGCGCTGTCCTTTGTTGAGGGCATCAATGATGGTTGCCTGGATTCTGGTGTACAGGGCGCTGTCAAGCGTGTTGACGCGGATCGTTTCTTTGAAGATCTCTTCGAACCGGTCCTCGTCGATCTCCGGCGTGGGGAAGGAAATGATCGTAAAGCTTCTCTCTTTTCCTATGATATATTCCTGTGTGATCTGCCTCAGACGGCTGCGCAGCTTAACACTGAGTGTACGCTGGCTTTCGTCATAGCTCCATGCCTGCGGGGTGCTTCTGGGCTCAAATGGCTTCTGGCCGAACAGCTCCAGAACCGCGGGACCCCCGTGTGCATGTGCCAGTTCTTTGAACTGTTCGTAGGTAGTTCTTGTAACCTCCGCCCTGCGCTCCACATATCTGGAATCCAGCATCAGCGCTGCATCCTCTCTGTGGTCGTAGTCGTACTGCGGGTTCGGGATCGCGCCGCTGAATCCGGAGCGGACGGCGCCCATCGTCGTCAGTGCGCTTACGCTGCTGCGGTAAATGGTCGGACGCAGTCCCATCTTTTCAAAGTTCTGAACCGTCTTCCTTGCGACCCGCTCAAAGCCTGCAAAGTAGTGCAGGTTCACTGTACGCTTCTTCTCAAGCGGCTTTGCGGCCAGGACAAATCCCATGCGATACCCTTCCGACCAGGTGTCAGCCATGCGGTCGATCTCTTCCTGCGGCAGGGATGCCAGAAAGCGTGCCATGCGAATCTCATTTTCCGTTATGTACTCCCCGTAACGGTACAGATAGTCTGTGTTCGACAGATCCGCTGTCATCAGAATATCCGTAAAGAAGCTGCAGTCAGGATCGATGCCTTCCCGGATGCGGTGCGCGGCGATCACGTCCGCGTTGTCGCTCTCAAACCAGTACAGGGCATCGCGAACTGCCTCCACCGTCTTCTTTCCGAAGCCGCCGAATGTTTCGCCTGGAGCCGGATCCGGACTTTCGGAAGCAAGGATTCCGTACACCTGAACAAACAGCTCCACATGAGCGGCCGCTTCCTCCAGCTTGCCTTCAAAAATATATGCGATCAGGCCTCTCTCCTGCGCATAGAGAAAGCAGAGGAGCTTACCCATCTCCGTTCCCAGCTTCCTGCAGGTCCAGGCCGGATTGGCGTAGCTCTTGTCATAATGCTCCGGCAGAATATCCTGATACAGCGCATGGTTGTCTGTGCGCATCCGCTCCGGATCAGAATCATAGACGCCGGTCTCCAGGCATGTCTTTACCTCATCGCAAAGAAGAAGAAACCGTGCTGTTTCATGGAAGTAAGAAACAAAATCAGCAGGAACCCTCTGTTCCTGCAGAATTTCCTTCACCCGGCTGATTGCCAGAGTATATCTTTCCTCCAGAAGCTGCCCTTCTTCTTCCCCAAACCAGATATTTCCCATTGGCAGTTTCCACTTCCTTCCTTTGTGTCATTATACCATCCCGACGCAGAACACGATAAACCAGATCGCGACCATCGCACCGCCCATCAGCGTCCCGGCTTTGCTCAGCGCGTAGGACTGGTTGCGCTCCCGGAAGCTCTCAAGGCCTACGACCATGCCGTAGAATCCCATGACAAAGCCGGAAAAGCCCAGCGCGCCAATCCACTGCGGAGCCTTTCCCGCCATCACCATACATATAAATGCGGTCGACAGGAAGATCACGATCGATACGGCGCTTGTCACCGTCGACACGATCCCCCGTCCGTACCGGCTGCGGTCTTCAAACCGATATCTTTTCTTCCTTGCCATCTGTCATCCTCAGAAAAGCACATCCTTCTTGCGGGAAAGCAGCATCGCTCCGCTTACAATTGTCATCACACCGGTCGCTACTCCGATTACGATCATGATGATCCCGGCAATTAAGGCAATCGCTCCTGTCATGTTCATGGTTTTATAGATCTTCTCTCCTGATTTCATGCCTTCTCCCTTCTTCTGATGCGAGTGATTGATACACACAGCCGTCACTGGCAGCCGTATTTCTCATAGTATGCGTCGATCTTTGCCTTCATGTCTTCATCGATCACCGTGCCCGTCAGGTACTGTGTCACTTCCTTCATGGTGACGATCGCGCTTGTCCGGATTCCAAAGCTCTCCTGAATCTCATCCAGAGCACTCTTTGTCCCGGTTCCCCGCTCGCAGCGGTCCACCGATACCACAAGGCCCAGAACCTTGACATTCGCCTGTGCCTGAAGGATCGGCAGTGTCTCGCGGATCGAAGTGCCCGCCGTGGTCACATCCTCGATGATCACAACCTGATCCCCGTCCTTGAGCGGACTTCCGAGCAGGATTCCCTTGTCACCGTGGTCCTTGACTTCCTTGCGGTTTGAGCAGTAGCGGATGTCAGCGCCATACAGGGATGACATCGCGATGGATGCGGTGACGCTGAGCGGGATACCCTTGTAAGCCGGCCCGAACAGCACGTCAAAGTCTGTTCCGAAAGACGCCTTGATCGCCTGGGCATAGTATTCGCCGAGCCGCTTCAGCTGCTCTCCGGTCCTGTAGAACCCGGTATTGACAAAGAACGGGGTCTGCCTGCCGCTCTTTGTGACAAAGTCACCAAACCGCAGAACCTGGCTCTTCACCATAAAGTCGATAAACTCTTTCTTATACTGTTCCATGGAAACCTCCTGTCTGAAAGTCATTCGGCGCTCCGTCCTGTGTCCGCCGCTGTGGCAATCGTTCTGCCGCCTTCTTTCTGTGGCTCAGACGCAGCCGTTCTTCTGACTGCCTTCTTTCTGTGGCTCAGACGCAGCCGTTCTTCTGACTGCCTTCTTTCTGTGGCTCAGACGCAGCCGTTCTTCTGACTGCCTTCTTTCTGTGGCTCAGACGCAGCCGATGATCTCTTTGATATCCGGAATCTGATGCCGCTCCAGGTAGCTGCGGATGCCGTCTATGATGGAAAGCGCCGCCCTCTGATCGTGGAAGGATGCCGTCCCGACCGAGACAGCGCACGCGCCTGCCATAAGCATCTCCAGAGCGTCCTGCGCGGTGCGGATGCCACCCATGCCGATGATCGGAATCTTCACGGCTTTGGCGCACTGGTAAACCATACGGACCGCCACCGGATGAATCGCGGGGCCGCTGAGACCGCCCGTCCGGTTGGCCAGGGCAAATGCTCTTCTCTCCACGTCGATCTTCATCCCGGTGATCGTATTGATCATGGACAGCGCGTCTGCCCCTCCGGCTTCCGCAGCCCTTGCGATCTCCGTGATATCCGTTACATTCGGACTAAGCTTCATGATGACCGGCTGGCGGGCGATCTTTTTGATCTCGGAGGTGATATGCTCCACTCCCTTCGGATTGGTTCCGAACGCAATTCCGCCTTCCCTGACATTCGGACAGGAGATATTGATCTCAAGGAGGTCCGCCCTGTCCTGTGAGGCAAGCTTCCGCACACAATCGAGGTACTCGTCCTCCGAATGGCCGCAGACATTTACAATCACCCTTGTCCCGATTCCGGATTCCTCACCGGAAGATGCGCTGCCGCAATCGCTCTCTTTGTCCGGCGTAAGGGTTTCCTCCAGATATGCCAGATCGCGTTTTGCAAAGACTTCAAAGCCCGGATTCTGCAGTCCGATGGCATTCAGCATGCCGGACGGGGTCTCACAGATTCTGGGCGTCGGATTGCCTTCCCACGGAACGGAGGATACGCCTTTGGTTACCACGGCCCCAAGCCGGTTCAGGTCAAAGAATTCCGAGAATTCCTGTCCCGATCCAAATGTTCCGGATGCCGTCATGACCGGATTCTTCAGTTTTATTCCGCACAGATCCACGCTCAGTTTGTGTGTCATCTCAATTCCCCAATTCGATCTCTGTCGATCTGAAAACCGGTCCTTCGGTACAGACTCTCTTATTCTTTACCTGAGAATGTGCATCTACCTCTGTCGATCTGCAGACGCAGCTCAGACAGGCACCGATTCCGCAGGCCATCTTCTCTTCCATTGACAGCCAGCACTCGATGTCATGCCCGTCCGCATACTGCTTCAGTGCGCGAAGCATCGGGGCCGGCCCGCAGGCATAGATCACATCCGCCGCAACAGACTGCTCACGGATCGCATCGAGGACATTTCCTTTCGTCCCGAAGCTGCCATCCTCCGTGGCAACAGCGCTCCCGCATGGAAAGTCCTCCAGCAGGAAGAGCTCATCGCGGTAGCCCAGAACAGCTGTCACATCGACTTCTGCTCTCATCAGCTGCTGCGCAAGCGCGAGCATCGGCGGAATCCCGATTCCGCCTCCGATCACCGCTGCCCTCAAAGGCCTGTTGGCTGCCTGCGCTTTCGTGCACAATGCTTCCGACGGCATCGGAAATCCATTTCCGAGCGGTCCGACGATCTCCACGCTGCTTCCTTCCTCCAGCCTTGAAAAATCTCTGGTCCCCTCTCCCGCAATCCGGAAGACCAGGCGCAGGATGCCTCTTTCTCCATCCGCTTCACAGACAGAGATCGGGCGCGGCAGAAGGCGCGCATTGTCCTTCGTGTAGACCGTCACAAACTGGCCGGGTTTTGCGGCAGCTGCTATCTTTTCTGTCTCAAGCCGCAGGCTGAAGATGTCCGTTCCGATCCGGACATTCTCAAGGACCCGCGCGGTTTCTCTGTATTTTTTCATGATAACCGTCCTGTAGATTGGGTTAGATACTCTCCTCAATGTCCTTCTTCATGTCAAGCACGGCCTGTCTCGCAGCATCAGCATACGCAGCCTGGAAGCGCTCCGCGTACGGCGCTTTCTTATATGCGGCGATGATGCCGCGGGAGGAGTTCACGATCGCTCCCAGTCCATCCTTGTCAAAGAACGGTGCGAGATCCTTGCCCGTTCCGCCCTGCGCCCCGTAACCGGGAACAAGGATATAGCTCTTTGGCATAATCCTGCGCAGCGCAGCGCCCATCTCCGGATAGGTCGCACCCACCACGGCACCGACTGCGCTGTAGCCGTGCTTCCCTGTCAGTGCAGGATCGCTTGCCCACTCGTCCACCTTCTTCCCCACCAGCTCGTACAGCGGGCAGGTCTGACCGTCGTCTCCGACTACCATACGGTCCTGGAACTCTCCGCTGGAGGGGTTCGATGTCTTTACCAGAACGAAGATTCCCTTGCCGTGGGCGGCACATTCCTTGATGAACGGCTGAACGCCATCGCTGCCCAGATACGGATTCACCGTACAGAAGTCCTCGCCAAATGCTGCGCGCTCCTGTTCTCCGATGGTCACCGTTCCGAGATGCGCCGCGGCATACGCGGCAGAGGTCGATCCGATGTCACCGCGTTTCACATCGCCGATGACGATCAGTCCCTTCTGCTGGCAGTACCGCACCGTTTTGTCAAATGCCTTCAGGCCTTCGATGCCGTACTGTTCGTACATCGCGATCTGAGGCTTCACCGAGGGGATCAGATCATAGACCGCGTCGACGATCGCCTTGTTAAACTGCCAGATCGCCTCGGCAGCGCCTTCCATTGTATGCCCGTATTCACGGAACGCCTTTTCCTTCACCTCTTCCGGAATAAAACTCATCTGCGGATCAAGCCCGACGCAGATCGGTGCATGTGTCTTCTGAATTGCTTCTATCAGCCGGTCAATCATATCGATGTTCCTCCATGCTTTCTGGTGGTTTCATTCTGCTTCTCATCCCGGTACACAATCTCGCCCTCGCAGATCGTCCATTTCACCCGGCCTCTCAGCTTCCATCCGTCAAACGGCGTATTCGTTCCCTTGGACGCGAACTTTCTCCTGTCGACGATCCACTCCTCGGACGGATTGATGATCGTGATGTCTGCGGGATTGCCTTCCGCGATCTTCCCGTCCCCGTACTGGTCCATCAGGTCAAATGCTTTTGCCGGCGCCGCGCTCATGGCTCTTGCCATCTCCAGCGGCGTCAGAATCCCCGGCTCCACCAGCTTCGTGATTGCAAGGCCGACAGCCGTCTCAAGTCCTACGATTCCAAAGGCACAGGTCTTCATGGACCCGAACTTCTCATTGACGGCATGAGGCGCATGGTCTGTTGCGATGCAGTCAATGGTTCCGTCCTGCAGGCCGGCGATCAGAGCGTCCCGGTCCTCTCTCGTCCTGAGGGGCGGATTCATCTTATACTGGGGATTGTCCCCGGGAATGTCATCGCTTGTCATAGAGAAATGATGCGGGCAGACTTCCGCACTCACCCTGACTCCGTGCGCCTTCGCAACGCGGATCATCTCCACGGCGCCCTTTGTCGAGACGTGGCACAGATGGAGGTGCGCGCCTGTCTCGGCTGCCAGCACCAGATCCCTGGCGGTAATGACATCCTCTGTCGAATTCGTGATACCCGGAAGCTTCAGCCTGACTGCGTTCGCATCGTCATTGACCACGCCTCCGTTCACAAGATTCCTGTCTTCGCAATGTGCGCAGACCGGAATGTCCAGCTGCGCCGCCACACGAAATGCCTCCAGCGCGATCAGGGCGTTCATGACGCTCTTCCCGTCCTCGGAGATCGCGGGGGATCCGGCATCCACCATGCCGCGGATATCCGCCAGTTCTTCTCCCTTCTGTCCTTTCGTGACAGCGCCGATCTGCATAACATGAACCGGAGAAAGTGCAGCTGCCTTAAACCGCACATAATTCACCTTGTCCGGCGTATCGATGACAGGCCTTGTGTTCGGCATCGCGCAGATCGTCGTATAGCCTCCGCGCGCTGCCGCCTCCGCACCGGTCCCGATATCCTCCTTGTAGGTGAAACCCGGATCGCGCAGATGCACATGCAGGTCAACCAGTCCCGGCATGACCCAGCAGCCAGACGCATCGATCTGCATCGATTCATCCGATGAGATATCTCCGCTGCCGCCGACAGCCATCGATACTTCCCTTCTCCTTGGAGCGGGAAAGTCCAGATGATCTCCGATCTTTATGACCTTCCCGTCTTCGATCAGAATATCTGTGATTCTGTCTGTCCCTGATTCGGGATCCAGCATACGGCCGTTCCTGATAAGGATCTGCATGATAGCCTCCTTCTATATATCATATCCGCTTCGCGGGCTTCGCATCTCCTTCCCCGATTCACGGCTCCTTCCCCCTTCACGCCGCAGCCCTTCCGTGCTTC
>Ga0256405_10007480_pt1 | contig 16410 bp, 15 predicted proteins | sample RumenRJG_02DNA_FD_189096 | JGI IMG/M metagenome (GOLD analysis project Ga0256405, IMG submission 189096) | Bovine rumen microbial communities from Lethbridge, Alberta, Canada - RJG_02 | ecosystem: Host-associated > Mammals > Digestive system > Stomach > Rumen | place: Canada: Alberta...
CTTCGTCGCGATCGTGAAGGCGTCGCGCGGATGACGGTCGACGAGCGCCTTGCCAACCGTTTCCTCGCTCTTGAAGTCATGATACATCCACGCCGTATCGCAATATGTGAATCCGCGTTCGAGGAACAGATCCACCATCTGCTCCACTTGCGCGACATCGATCGACGTCTGATCCTTGGCATCCAAGAGCGGCAAACGCATGAACCCGAATCCCAGTTTCTTTTCCGGCTTCTTCATATCGTTCCCTCCAAAATACACAACAGAATCTTCTTCTTTCTGCTATTCGCCATCGCCCCCGATTTTCCCTGCCGAGAACGCTGTCACTCCCAAAGGACGCAATCTTGCCAAACGGAATCTTCATGGAACGCGCAATGTCTTCGGCAAAAGAATTTCTACATAGGTTCAAGGCATGGAAACCGCATCAAGATAGGTATTTGTCCTTCTGCCCTCTCTGCCTTACAATGAAGGTATCCAAGCCCAACCACCACCAGAAAGGAACACGCCATGAAATACACGACACTCGGTACCACAGACATCCGGATTTCCCGCATCTGCCTCGGCTGCATGGGTTTTGGCAATGCGGCAACAGGACAGCACAGCTGGACGGTCGATGAAGAGACGTTGAACACGTCTGGACGACGAACGGAAAATACGTGAAATGACAAGAAACAGCAAGCCCCCTGCAGATCCATCCGCAAGGGGCTTGCTGTTTTCATCGTTGATGTTCATCCTTCTGCATTTCAGCAGAACGCTTCCGCCCAAGCCTTGAGCTCGCCTGCGCCCGCACTCGACGCAAAGCGGCGACCTTCCGGGAGTTTCGCCCCCGGGCACGACGGCGCGAGGGCGTCATTTGTGCGGCCCATCGTGCTGCCGCCAGACGTCGCGAACGGCACGACGGTCTTGCCCTGGAAATCATAGCTTTCGAGGAACGTGTTGATGATGTTCGGCGCGATGTACCACCAGATGGGAAAGCCGACGAAGACCGTGTCATATGCATCCATCTGCGGCACTTTCTTCGCGATGGCAGGGCGCAGCGAACGGTCGTTCTTCTCTGCCGTCGTGCGGCTCGATGCGTCGTTCCAGTTGAGGTCGGCAGACGTATACGGCTGTGCGGGTTCGATTTCAAACAGGTCGGCACCGATGGCGTCCGCGAGCTTCTTCGCCACGCGCGCCGTCGTGCCCGTCGCGCTGAAATAAGCAACAAGGGTCTTGCTCATAGCTTGATTCCTTCCTTTCAAAAGTCAGAAATTTTCTTTTCCCGTCCAGCATAGCACGCGCACGCCAGCCTGTAAAATACTTCATGCATTGGCTTCTGCATACCGGAAAGGCATGTATCATGCGTCAATCATTAGATCAGCAACGGAAAACAGGACGGCCTTTCCGCCGAGGAAAACTTTTTCACCATCGACGCGACAATACAGGACGCCGCCACGGGCAGAAGCCTGGTACGCCGTCAGCGTGCTGCCGATGCGCTTGCTCCAATACGGGGCGATATGGCAATGGCCCGAGCCGCAGACAGGGTCTTCCTCGACTTTGAGCTTCGGTGCAAAGCTCCGCGACACGCAGTCATACGATTTGCCGCGCGCCGTCACATGCTGCAGGAGGCCGGGCAAGAGTGCCAGCCGTTCCATGTCCGGCTGCATCTCTCGAATCGTTTCTTCCTTTGCAAAAACGCAGAGCAGGTCGCGTCCCAGCCATGCCTCCTGTGGCCGCTCGCCAAACGCCGCCGTCATCGCATCCGTCACAGGCACCTGCCGGAGCTCGTAGGCAGGGAACTCCATTTCATATTTGTCCCCCGACCGCCTCACAAAAAGCGTCCCGCTCAACGTCGTGAACGTAACAGATGGTTGCTCTTTTTCGTAATGATTCAGCAGCACATAAGCCGTGGCCAGCGTCGCATGGCCGCAGAGGTCAATCTCTCCCCCTGGCGTGAACCAACGCAGATGATATGCCGCACCTTCTTTCACGACAAATGCCGTCTCCGAAAAGCGGTTCTCCATCGCGATGTCCTGCATCAGCGCATCGGGAATCCAATGCGAAAGAATGCACACGGCGGCCGGATTCCCCGCGAAAATATGATCCGTAAAAGCGTCTACAACAAATTGCCGCATATTTGATTTCCCCTTTATCTCATGGTTCGATTTTCGACTTCACGACAGCCGGTACGCCAGCTGCGACGCTGTTATCCGGCACATCTTTCGTCACGACGCTGCCCGCTGCAATCACGCAGCCGCTGCCAATCGTCACGCCTGGCAGCACGGAGACGTTCGCACCGAACCAGCAGTTATCCCCAACCTTGATTGGCAGTGCTTTTTCCAGTCCCTTGTTGCGCTGCGCAAACTGCTTCGGATGCGTCGCCGTATAGAATCCGCAGAAGGGACCAATGAAAACATTTTTGCCAATCGTGATGCCACCGCCGTCCATGAAATATGCGCCGTGATTCACAAACGTTCCTGCACCGAGCTTCGTGCGCGTGCCGCCATAATCGAAGTACACAGGCGCGAGCACGCTCAGGCCATCGGGGATTTCTCCTCCGAGGAGATTTTTGAGTGCCTCCTGCTGTTCCTCGCTTCCCGGCATCGCTTGGTTGAACGTGTAGCAATACCGTTCCGCCGTCAGGCGCTCTTCGAGCAACGCCTCGTCAAAGTTCGCATCATACCATTCGCCGCGCAACATCTTGTCGCGCTCTGTGTCCTGTGTCATGGATAAACCTTCCCCTTTCTTCTACAAGGATGCTTCGTAGTCTGAGATGCACGCTTCATAATATGCAACCATCTCGCCGCCCATGAAATCGATGAACGGCTTGCTGTCCCCGATGTCCTCTGCATCTTCCAGCGCCGCGATATATCGCTCCTTGTGCTCGCGCTGGACGATGGCGGGCAGGAGGTTCTGCTCTTTTTGCAGTGCATTCATCAGCAGTCGGCTCACGCGGCCATTCCCATCCACCCACGGATGAATCTGCACCAATCGGTAATGCGCTTCGAATGACACTTCATATTGAAGTGCCGGTTCGAGCGCAGCCATCTGCCTTCGGCTTTCCTTCAGCCATGCGCAAAATCGCTCCAAAGCATCAGGAACCTTCTGCCATGACAGGTACGATTTCCCGCCTCTCCCAGCACTGACATTGACAAGGCGCAAATCGCCTGCCGACGAATCGAACTTGCCAAGAATCGTGCTGTACTGGCTGCCCGTGTTTTTCATGACAGCCGCTGACAGTATCTGCAAGTCTCGGACGCCCAGCTCCGTCTTGTTCCCAAACAACCGAAAAGCAAGCTCATACGCCTTTTTCAGGTCAAGGTTCATCAACTGTTCCGTCAGATTGCGCTTGGCGGGCAGGATGCCGTCTTCAAACATCAGCGCCGTTTCCCGTTCCGTCATCGTCGAGCCCTCGATGGCAGTCGAATGCGCGACCAGCGAATACAGATAAAATTTATCAAAGTCAATCTGCTCTCCGATGCGGAGTTCTCGAAAGCGGGCAACCAGCCGATTCAGCGCCTGCCTGTACTGCTCATCCATCTTGAAAGAATCCATCCCGAACGCCCCCTTTTCGCCGCTATGATACCATAGATGGAAGGGATGGGCAACTCAAGACGGCCAATTGCATACTCAAAAGGCATGGATATATCGATCAGGATAAGCATTGGCATCTTTTCCCTAAACGGTGTACCATCAGTAGCAGAAAGACACGAACGAAAAGGAGCGACTATCATGATTCTGAACGAGACATTTCCTTTGGCCGACGGCACGAGCATTCCGAAAATCGGGTTCGGCACCTGGCTCATCAATGGCGCGGCTGCCACGCAGGCCGTCATGGACGCCATCGCGGCTGGCTACCGCCATATCGACACGGCATGGGCGTATGGAAATGAGAAAGAGGTCGGCGAAGGCATCCGCCGCTCGGGCGTGCCGCGCGAGGAGCTCTATGTCACAACGAAGCTCCACGCCGATTTCAAGACGTATGAAGCGGCAAAGCAGGGCATCGAGGAATCTCTCGCGCGCCTCAATATCGGCTATGTCGATCTCATGCTGATTCACGCGCCGCAGCCGTGGAACAAGTTCCGCGAAGGCGACCATTATCAGGAAGGAAATCTCGCAGCCTGGAAAGCGCTCGAAGAAGCCCGGCAGGCAGGCAACGTCCGCTCGATCGGCGTCGCGAACTTCGAGCCCGAAGACCTCGAAAACATCCTCAGGCACGGCACGGTGAAGCCCGTTGTCAACCAGGTGCTCTGCCACATCAGCAACACGCCGCAAAAAGTCATCGATTATTCGCAGAAGCACGGCATCCTCGTCGAGGCCTATTCCCCCATCGGCCACGGCGCCGTCCTGCAGAACCCCGACCTCCAGGCGATGGCCCAAAAATACGGCGTCTCCGTCGCCCAGCTCTGCATCCGCTACTGCCTGCAGCTCGGCACGCTGCCGCTGCCAAAGACGGCGAACCCCGCGCACATGAAAAATAACGCCGACGTCGACGGCTTCGTCATCACGGATGCCGACATGAAAACGCTGAAAACCATGCCGACGATCCAGAACTACGGCGAAGGCGCAGGCTTCCCCGTCTTCGGCGGAAAAATCAACGACGACGGCACGCTGACGCGCCGCGACTTCGTGAAGCGGGACTGACGTTCTCGCAAAACCATCACAAAATGCACCAAGCCCCCTGCGGAACCGGAATCGGTCTTCCGCAGAGGGCTTTCGTGTCTCATCCAAGATGGTTTCAGCCTGCATAGCTTTCCTTTGCGGCATCCTCCTGCAATTCATGCAGATAACCGAGCGAGACGGCATCCTTGAGGCCGTAATACTTGATGGCCATCGGCAGGTTCATGCCCGTCACGACGACGGCGCGGCCAGAAAGGCCCGTGCGCGAAAGGAGCAGGCTCGTCTCGTTGTACGCCGTACTGCCGAACACGTCCGCGAGAATCAGGAAGTTCTCGGCGGGGTTGCGGTCAAGCGCCTCGGAGAGAATCTTCGCGAGCCGGCGCGTGCCCGCTTCGTGGTCGGGATAGCAAAAGTCGACGGCCGCCGTGTCCGGACGGTCGAAATAGCCTGCGAGTGCTTCCTGAAGAGCCGTGGCGAGATGTTCGTTTGCAACAAAGAGCATTTTCATGATGAGTTCCTCCTTCAGACAGCCGTTAGCGCTTTCTTTCATTTATTTCCTTTGTTGCTTGCAGTATACGTCATCGTGCGCCCACGGACAAGATGAAAATGTTCTTTTTCTGTTGCAAAAAGCAGGAAAATCGGCGATAATTTTCGCAGAGCAACATTTCCCTGACCTGCAAACAGCGAAAGCGACAACTGTCAGACACTTTTCAAGGAAACTGAACGGAGGAATCCATCATGAATACCAGAGAACGGCGGCGGGCGCTACTCGCCGCCCTGCAGCGGGACAAGCGCGTCATCGTCGCGGAGCTTGCTGCGCGTTTTAACGTCACAACGATGACCGTGCGGCGCGACCTGCGGCGGCTCGCGGAGACAAACGTCGTGACGCTCGTGCATGGCGGCGCCATTTACAACGAGGGCGGCGCGGCACTGCCGACTGTGACGGTGCGCGCCCAGGTCATGCAGGCGGCGAAAATCCGCCTCGCAAGGTACGCGGCCTCGCTCGTGCAGGAAGGCAACGCCATCTACCTCGACACGGGTTCGACGTGCATGGCCATCGCGCAGGTGCTCGCCGAACGCAAGAACATCGCCGTGCTCACACATTCGCTCGGCGTCATGAACATCCTCGCGAGCGCGAGCGGCATCCAGCTCTTCACGATGGCAGGCCAGTACCGCGAAGACCTCAAAGGCTTCTTCGGCGACCTCACCTGCCGCGACATCGACGGCTTCCGCATCGACCTCGCATTCCTCGGCATCAGCGCGCTGAGCCTCGCAGACGGTCTCCTCTCGACCGACATCGCCGACCAGGGCGTCAAGCGCAAGCTCCTCGAAACCGCGCGCAAATCCATCGCTGTCGCCGACCACACAAAAATCGGCAAGACCTCCTTCCTCCGCGTCTGCGACCTCCGCGCGCTCGACACCATCATCACGGACAAAGAAGCCGACGAAGCCTTCGTCACCGGCGCGCGCAAGCAGGGCATCGAAGTCGTGCAGGTGTAAATGCACATGATGCGCACTCTCCACCGCGAAATCGTGGTATACTGTCCTCAAGAACCATTGCAATGAAAGCAGGTGACAAACATGATGTTACGCATTCCCATTGGCACGGAAGATTTCAAGGACATCCGCGAGCAATTCTACTTCGTCGACAAGAGCAGCTTCATCTCCGAATTTTTCCGCCGCCGCGCTGCCGTGACGCTCATCACGCGGCCACGGCGCTTCGGCAAGACGCTGACGCTCTCCATGATGAAGTATTTCCTCGATCTCGAAAACGCCGAGGAAAACCGGAAACTGTTCGACGGCCTGCGCGTCACCGAGGACGCTGCTGCCATGCAGGAGCAGGGAACGCGCCCCGTCGTATTCCTGACGCTCAAGAATTTTGATGGTTCTACATGGGAGGAAATGCAAGACAGTTTTGCCTATGGCATGCAGAGTCTCTTCCTGCCATTCAAATATTTACTCGACTGCGACAAGATTGCACCCGAAGACAAAGAACTTTTCCGCAAGGTCTGCAAAGAAGAAGCCGGTGTCTCCGCCCTCCGCTACTCGCTTGATCTCCTTCTCCGGATGCTTCATGCATTTTATGGAAAACGAGCCGTCCTCCTGCTCGACGAATACGATGCTCCGCTCCAGAATGCCTGGGACGGAGGATATTACCCGGAAGCCATCAAATTCTTCCGCTTCTTTTTCTCTTCAGCCTTCAAGACAAATCCGTCCCTCGATTTCGCCATCCTCACGGGCGTCCTGCGCATCGCAAAGGAAAGCATTTTCAGCGGGCTCAACAACCTCAAGGTGTCGACCGTCGTGTCTGGCGGCTATGCCGATGCGTTCGGCTATACGAAAGACGACATCACGAAAATGGCGCAAGACCTCGGCCATGCAGACAACGTCGGCGAGCTTGCAGACTGGTATGACGGCTACGATTTCCAAGGAGTGGACATCTACAACCCTTGGTCCGTCAACAACTATTTCGAAGAAGGCTGCCGCCCTGCGCCCTACTGGCTCAACACGTCCGGCAACGCCATCCTTTCAGAACTTCTCGCGCATATCGATGAGACACGCGCCGCGGAAATCGAACAGCTGATCGATGGCAAGACCGTCACTGTCAATCTCGACGAAGCTTTCGTCTACGACGACATCGGCAAGAACAGCGATGACCTCTATACGCTCCTGCTGTTCACCGGCTACCTCAAATGCGTCCGGACAACGATGGAAGATGATGAATTCCTCTGCGAGCTCGCCATCCCGAACCGGGAAATCCGCTCGCTTTACCGCCGCGAAATCAAGGGCAAGTTCAGCGGCACCTCAGGCCGTTCCATCCTGCTCCGCATGACGAGCGCCATGGAGCGCGGCGATGACAGTGCCTTTTCCTCGTGCCTGCAGAAAATCCTGCGCGACATGGCCAGCGTCCATGATACAGCAAAGCCCGAAAGCTTCTATCACGGCCTCATGCTCGGCCTCACCGTCTGGCTGAACACGAAATACCGCATCCGCTCGAACCGGGAAAGCGGCTACGGCCGTTTCGACCTCGCCTTGTTCCCGAACGACCGGCAGCTTCCAGGCATCCTGATGGAGTTCAAATCCGTCGGCGATGAAAGCAAACTGGAGCTTGCCGCAGATGCTGCGTGCCAGCAGATGCAGGAACGCGAATACACCAGCGCTCTCAAAGAAGAGGGCATCCGCACAATCTGGTGCTATGGCATCGCATTCTGCAAGAAACGCGTGGCAATCCATCTTGCAAAATGACACGGAAAGACGTTCTCCATATTCTTTCCATACCCAAAAAGCCTGCCCGCTGCGTCATCCTCCGACGCAGCGGGCAGGCTGCTTTTTCCGTCTCAGGGGTATAAAGTTTCCAACGCTGACAGGAACAACCTCTTGACGGGCAAAAAAATATCAGATATGATTTAGTAAATCACGATTTACGAAATCATATCTGATAGGAGAAACTGCCATGTTCATCGGTCGGACACATGAGCTTTCAGAGATGCAGCGACGCTATGAGCGCAATCGGTTTGAATGCATCATCCTGTACGGTCGCCGGCGTGTCGGGAAGACGGCATTAATCCGGGAATTCTGCCAGGACAAGCATACCATCTTCTTCACAGCACTCGAAACGACAGCAAAAGAAAATCTGCAAAATTTCAGCCAGTGCATCTATGCAGAGCAGGGCGGCGACGGAGCTGCCCCTGTCTATGCCGATTTCCCCGCAGCGCTTTCTGCCATCACATCAATGGCGCGAGACAAAAAACTCGTACTCGTCATCGATGAATATCCATACCTTGCCAAAGCGTATCCGGGCATCTCCTCCCTCCTGCAAGTCCTGATTGACCGCGACTGGCAGGCGATGAATCTCTTCGTCATCCTGTGCGGCTCTTCCATGAGCTTCATGGAGCGGCAGGTGCTCGGCCACGAAAGCCCACTCTTCGGACGACGCACAGCGCAGATGAAGCTCGCCCCCTTCACGATTTTCGAGACGCAGACGTATTTCCATGAAATGCCCATCGAAGATGTCGCCGTCCTGTACGGTGCCACGGGCGGCATCCCGTTTTATCTGGCACAGATGGACGCGCACGCGACGCTTCGCGAAAATCTCACGCACAGTTTCTTCGACCCGCTCGGCTACCTTTTCGAAGAACCTTCCAACCTCCTGAAACAGGAACTTCGCGAACCTGCGAATTACAATGCCGTCCTGCAGGCCATCGCCGACGGGAAGACGAAGCTCAGCCAGATTGCCTCTACAGTCGGCATCGAGGTCAGTGCCTGCACGGGCTATCTGAAGAATCTCATTTCCCTCGGCATCGTCGAGCGCGAGACGCCGCTCGGAGAAAAGCAGTCAAGGCGCAGCATCTACCTCCTGAAAGACGGCATGTTCCGCTTCTGGTACCGCTTTATCCCGCAGCATTACTCGATGATCCAGAACAACATGGGCGATATGGTCTGCCGCCGCATCGAGAAACAGCTCCCGGATTTCATGGGCCAAGTCTTCGAACGCATCGCTTTGGAATGGCTTTGGCGCGAAAACCGGAACGGCCGTCTCCCCATCCTCTTTGAAGAGGCTGGGCGCTGGTGGGGGAATGACCCGCGAAAAAAGAAGCAGACAGAAATCGACATTCTCGCACAGAACGGAGATCACGAGATGCTTTTCTGCGAATGCAAATGGCGGAACGAACCGATGGACAGCGATGTTCTGGACACGCTCATCGAACGGAGCGAGCTTTTTTCCGCTCGTGAAAAGTACCTGATACTCTTCACGAAACGCTCCTTTTCCGACCGCCTTCTGAGAAAGGCGGAAGCCTCCCCCCATGTCAGGCTGGTCTGTTTTCCCGACATGATGTCATGATTCATGCCCGTCCTTTCTTTCCCCCTTCTGCCAGCTCGATCATGAGCTTGCAGAGCAGCGCTTCCGTCGTGAGCGTGCCGCCGGGCTCGACGCCGAGCTGCTGGGCGCGGACGCCCATTTCGTAGCTGTCCATGTCCACGCCGTCATACGTGCACTGCGTCGTGCAGACGAGGCGGCAGCCGTGGTCTTTCGCGTACTGGAACGCGGGCAGGAAGTTCATCGGCGATTCCTGGTCGGGGATGCCGCCGAGGCCGTAGCCTTCGAGGATGACGGCGCGGAAGCCCGCATCGACGAACGCCTCTAGCATCTTGGGCGGCAGGCCCGGCACGATCTTCAGCACGCCGACGCGCGTGTCGAGCTGGTCATGCAGGCGGAACGTCCCCGCCTGTGCAGACGGCCCAGCAAGCCATGTCAGGCGGCCGCCCGCAAAACGCCCCGCGAGCGGACGATTGATATTGCCGAACGCCGTGAGCTGCATCGTGCAGAACTTCCGCGCGTCATTGCCAAACATCACCCTGCCGCCAAACGCGATGTAGACGCCTGCGCGACCGCCGAGCGCTGCATGGAACGCCGTCAGAAGATTCTGCTCGGCATCTGTTCCCGGCACGCCAGCAGGCAGCTGCGAGCCCGTGAAGACGACGGGGCGGTCGATGTTTTCGAGCATATAGTGAAGCGCGGACGCGCTGTATGCCATCGTGTCCGTACCGTGCGTGATGACGAACGCATCGTACTGTGTGCGCCGCTCGGCGACAGCGCGCGCCATGCGGATCCAGTGCTCGGGCTGGAGGTTCGTCGAGTCAAGCTGCAAGAGCTGCACGCAGTCGATGTCGCAGCGCGCACGCAAATCGGGAACCATCGCGAGGATGTCCTCGCCCGAAAGCGCAGGCATGAGCCCGTTCGGCGTCGGCCGCGAAGCGATCGTCCCGCCCGTCGCGAGCACGCAGATGTGTTTCTTTTTCGATGTCGTTTCCATGATGCATCCCCTTTCATCAAAAATATATCGACGAAACCAGGACTTGTCAAGAAATCATTCAAAAGCAGCCTAACAGCTGCGTCACGAATGGCGCAGCTGTCAGGCTGCTTTTGTTTCTTTTCATTTCACTTTTGACGGCTGCTGTTCCGCCGCCGCTTCTTTCGACGTCTTCCACGGCGTGTCGAGTGCTTTCTGCGCCGCACGGTCTGCGTCGGTGACGACATGGAGGCCGCGCGTATATGTCAGCGTGACGGTGCGCGGCTCGCATCCGTCGCTGTCGCTGTAGATGAGGGCGACGGTCAGCGTGTCCCCGGAAAGGCCCGTGACCGTGTAGCTCCGATGCATCGTGCGCACATGCGTGTCATGGTTCTTCGCACGATCGGCGTCATCGTAGCGGAACATCCACGGCGTCATCTGGTCTTCGAGATCCGTCTTCGCCATCGGGCGGTTTTCGTAGCTACGAACCGTGAGCGCCTCATCGTCTGGCGAAAAACGCCAGGCACTTGCGGCGTCCTGCGCCCCCGTGACGGTCGCCGTCCAGTCATCGGTGCGGTCGCGGTTCTTGAGCTGCTGGTGAATCGTAACGGTGCCATCCGCCGCAAAATAGAGCGTGCTGTCCACATAGAGGTACGGCACGTCCGTCGCGTCGAGCTTCGTGAGCTGCCAGTCGCCCGCGATCGCGTCGGCAGCGATGGCCGGTGCAGGTACTTCCACTGCCTGCATCGACGCTCCCGCCGCCTTTTCTGCCGCTTCCGCGTCAGCTTTTGCAAGGATGGCGGCCAGTGCCGGATTCTGCTGCGCGGCGGCCTGCTCAGCCGCGGGCACCGGCTGATTCTCCGCATCCGCGATGCCCGGCAGGACGAGCATCATCATGAACGCTGCGGCCAAGGCCGCATGAAAACCATTTTTTCGCATGGGAATCCCCTTTCGGATAGACGTCTTTCCAGCCACTCTTCAAATCTTCGCACCACCGGCTTTGCCTTTGCCTCCAAAATGGCTGGAAAGATGCTGCAGCGCCGCCTCGGCCAGCCCTGCCAGATACTTTGCCGCCGGCCACAGCGCCGCCGGATCCACCTGGAACTTCGGATTGTGATTGCTGTAGGAACGTCCCGTGCCCACGAGCACGAATGCGCCGGGCAGCGTCTCCTGATAATACGCGAAATCCTCGCCCGCCAGAGAGGCCGAGGCTTCGACCACTTCCAGCGGCTGCTCTTGCGCAGCCTGGCGCGCGACCTCGACCCATTCCGGCGTGTTGTCCGTCGCAGGCGGCCCCTCGTACCAGTCGATTTCCGCCTGCGAGCCATGCCCCTCGGCGATGCGCTCGGCCAGACGGCACAGATTCTCGCGGATGAGCTGGCGTTCCTCCTTGCCGAGGCTGCGCGTCGTGCCCTCGACGAGCACGGTCTCGGGGATGACGTTCCACGTATTGCCGCCCTCGACATGCGTGATGCTGACGAGGCCGGGCGCAAAAGGATTGAGATTCCGCGACACAATCGTCTGCGCGGCCTGGATGAAGGCCGCGGCCGCCGGAATCGGGTCGATGCCAGCATCTGGATGCGCCGCATGCGTGCCCTTGCCGCGGAACGTGATCTGGAAGCGGTCGACCGAAGCCGTCACCGCACCGGCCCGGAGGCCGAGCGTGCCGACGGGGAACAGTGGCGAGACATGCAGGCCGAACATGGCGTCCACGTCTCCGAGCAGGCCCGTCTCCAAAACCTTCTTCGCGCCGCCCGGCGCCTCCTCGGCGGGCTGGAAGACCAGCTTGACGCGCCCCGGCAGCGCTGCTTCCTTCTGCTTCAGCAGCAGGGCTGCACCGAGCAGCGCCGACGTATGGAAATCATGGCCGCAGGCGTGCATGCGGCCGGGAATCTCCGACGCATATGGCAGCCCCGTCTCCTCCGTAACGGGCAGCGCATCGATGTCGGCTCGCAGGGCCACGACCGGCCCCTCCGTATCCGCGGAACCAGCCGCCCCGACCTCCGCCACAAGCCCCGTCTGCAAGCTGCTGTCGAGGACGGTGACGTCATGCTCCTGCAAGACCTCGCGCACGCGCTTCGTCGTCTCCACTTCTTCGTAGGACAATTCCGGATGCCGATGCAGCCAGCGGAACGTCTCCTGTACGATTTTCTCTTCTTCCTGCTGCGCCATGAAAAACGCCTCCATGTATGTTGTTGAAGTTTACATATCTGATTTATATGTTTTATGGGCTCTATTATAGTTTACTTCTCCTACTGAGTCAATAGGTTTTTTCAAAAATATTGTAAAACTGTAACAGCCGAAGCAAAAAGAAAGCGAAGGAACGTCCGAGCGGAAGTTCCTTCGCTTTCTTGCAGCCTTATGAATCAATACACGGCATCCTGCTTCAGCACGTTGATGTCCTGCTCCAGCAGCTGGTCGCGGACCCATTCGAAATGGTCGTTGATTTCCTCGTAGAACGACTTGCGGAAATCCGGGTCGCCCAGGATGGTTCCCGCGCTGTATTCCACCGTCTGATCGTTCTCGTCGAAATTCTCGATGCCGAAATCATTTTCGTGGATGCGGCGCAGCCATTCCTCATAGCGTACGTCAAAATCGTCGCTCTGGATGCCGCGGAAGCAGTCCGTCAGTATCGTCTTCTGCGCATCAGAGAGCCCCGTCACCGGCACGCAGCTGACCTGCTGGAGGATGCGGAAGATTTCTTCCGACGCTTCGAGAAATTCCTCCCAGTTCTTGCGCCCATCCGCGAACAGGTATTTCGTCTTCCACCAGAGATACGGCTGATCCGGACAATGCGCGGCCGCCACATGGCCGAGCGGGCTGTAGTTGTTGATGAGGTCTGAAATCATCGGATGACTGTCGATGAAATCCTTCAGCGCCTTTTCAATCGTCGCCCCCGAAGCATTGAAAATCAGGTTCTGCACGCGGTTGATGGCCGCATTGATGCCCGCAAAGCCTTGATGCGCCCAGGTATCGGCAAGGACATGGAGACCGACGCCGAGACGGAAGGCGAACTGGGAATTATCGAGCGTGGTCTCGAGCAGCCGCTCGCCAAGCGCTTTCGAGAGCGTGCTGTGCTTCCGGCAGATGAGCTTTTCGTCCGTCGTGTCCCCCTGGAGCCCCGGCAGGAAATGGAACGGCACCCAGACCTCGAGATTTCCCTTGCCCGTGATGTTGTTCCAGATGTGCTGCGACGAATAGCGGATACGGATGCCCTGCGCCTTCGCCTCTTCTTCCGCCTGGTCCGAGAATGGATTGTCATCCATATTGTCATCCACGAGCTGGGCACTCGTGGCGATGATCTTTGCATTCGCGCTCCCGAAATCCGCCCAGCGGGAAAGCACGTACATGGTGCAGAAATGGTAATCGATGTCCATAGATGGTTCCTTTCTGACAGCGTTTTGCCGTCATGCGCTAGTCGTCGTCCCGCCGCTTTCCTTTTTTTGTGCGGATCGTGCGGGTATAGAGATACGTGTCGTCTTCGTCCGTGAGTTTGAAGCTGCCTTTTTTGAGGTATTCCGTCGCGTCGGGTGCGGGGTGGACGTTGCTCATCTGGTCGATGAAGTATTTTCGCACGGCGTAGCCGCAGAAGAGGGCGGCGATGAATGCGACGAAGAGGACGAGAAGGGAGAACCGGATGCCGTCGTCCTCGCTGACGAAGTCAATCAGGAAGTAGAGGATCGGCCAGGAGATGAGCGTCGAGATGGCAAAGTAGACATAGGATTTCGCATGGTCGTACGGCAAGCTGCCGGCCATCTTGCCCGTCTGGCCGTTCATGAGGAACATGTACGGCGTGTTTTCGTAGCGCGTCGTGAGAATCCAGACGGGCGCCATGACGTAGGCGACATCGCCTTTCTTCTTGCGGATGTCCGGCTCGCCATTGATCTCGACTTCGTCGTAGTCTTCGACGGTGTCTTCGAGCAGGTCAGCCGCGCTCTGCGCGATGCGTTCGTCGGCGCGCGGGATGGCCGCGTCGGCGTCGACGTCGTAGCGGTCGGCGAGCGCGCCCGTGAGATACGCGGGCGTGAAATCTTCGAGCTGGCTGTAGTCAAACGGCTCGATGCTTTCCATGAACGTGTCGTCCATCTTTTCGCTGCCGTCGACAGGGACGCGCAGGAACGTCATCTTGCCTTCGCGGTAACATTCGTAAACGGAGATTTCCTTGACGTTTTCGTCGCCGTCGTCGTATTCGTGGATGTGCTTCGCGCGGAACGTGGCCTGCGCCTTGATCTTCGCGTCGAACAGCCAGTACGGCACGTACATGGCCTGCACATGCTCGACGCGGTTGCCTTTCTTGAACGCGGCCGGCAGCAGGCGCTTGCCTTCGTAAAAGGCTTTGAGCGCGGCGACGGCTTCTTTCTTCGTCTTCTGGAACGGGATGATCTCGTCGGGCTTCAGCGCACCGTCGAAGCGCGCGGGAATCATCGTCGGGTTGCCGCAGTAGCAGCATTCCGTCGCCATCGTGTTCGCGTCCGTGACGAGCTCGGCACCGCAGGCGGAGCAGTGGAAGGCATGCAGCCCGGCGGCTTCTTCCTCGCTCCAGCCTTCGCCCGCTGTCTCCGTCGCCCACTTTTCTTCCTGCTCGCGCTCGGCGGCGGCGGCGCGCTCCTGCGCTTTCTGGAACATATCTTCGATGACGTCCGTTTCAAACGTCGTGCCGCAGTACTCGCACGTCACGTGATCCGTGCCGGGGAGATACGAGAGCGGCGCGCCGCAGTTCGGACATTTGTAGCTGACCGATGTTGCTGGCATAGGGTCACACCTCATTTCTTTAGTCTATAGGCCCCCTCATTGGACAATGTCATTCAGTTGAGCGAGGAGGCATGCAATCCTTTGCCTCCCTCACCGAGGGAGGGGGACCGCGAAGCGGTGGTGGGTGTGTCGAAGGTACGACCTGGCAATCCATTCGAGCGTATCTGCAAAGGTACGTCTTCGCAGACAGCAATCCAGCGGCCTCCCATGTCCTACCTCCGACACACCCCCAGTCGCCTCTGGCGACAGCCCCCTCGAAGAGGGGGCCTGGATTTGCTAGATTTTCGCTAACTTAATGACATTGCTCGAAGAGGGGGCCTGATGTAGAATGACTTTGGGCTCGTACTCTAACTTAATGACATTGCTCCCTCGGTGAGGGAGGCTGGAGTTTGCGGGAACTCACGGTCTTGGTTTCCCGCAGTTCTGGCAGAACTTGCCCGTGTTCGTTGTACCGCACGAGCAGACCCAGTCACCGGCGGGGCGGGGCTTGCCGCAATTCTGGCAGAACTTTCCCGTGTTCGTTGCGCCGCACGTGCATGTCCACGTGCCCGTGGCGGCCGGGGCCGGTTTCGACTTGCCGCAGTTCTGGCAGAATTTGCCGGTATTCTCCGTGCCGCACGCGCAGGTCCAGGTGCCTGCGGCCGGTGCGGCCGGACGCTGCTGGAACGCCTGGCGCTGCGCGGCAAGCTGCGCGGCCTGCTGGTAGAGGCCGGCGCCCGCCTGCCCTGCCATCTGCATGCCGAACATCCCCATCGCCGCACCGCCGCCTTCGTTCTGCGCAGCGAGGCGCATGGCATCGGCCTGGGCTTCGGCCGCCATGCCCATCGCGATATCGGGACGGCCGCCGATGGCCGTGCCCATCTGGATCTTCTGGAGCTTTTCTTCGTCGTCTTCGTTCGCGCGCACGCTGCTGACGCCGAACGAGACGATTTCGATGCCGCGCAGGTCGCGCCATTTTTTCGACAGGACGTCGTTGAGCGCGTCCGCGAGCTCGAGCGTGCGGCCCGGCAGCTCCGTGTAGTCGATGTGCTGTGCCGAAATGCGCGCGAACGCTGGCTGGAGCGCCGTCAGGAGCTCGGTCTTGAGCTGGCTGTCAATCTGGTCGCGCGTGTAGACGTCCGAGGCGTTGCCCGCGACGTTCGTATAGAAGAGAATCGGGTTCGTGATGCGGTAGCTGTACTGGCCGAAGCAGCGGATGCGCACGAGCAGGTTCAGGCCGCTCGCCTCGTCGACGACTTTGAACGGGACGTCGCTCGGCGTGCCGTACTTG
>Ga0256405_10007481_pt1 | contig 16410 bp, 17 predicted proteins | sample RumenRJG_02DNA_FD_189096 | JGI IMG/M metagenome (GOLD analysis project Ga0256405, IMG submission 189096) | Bovine rumen microbial communities from Lethbridge, Alberta, Canada - RJG_02 | ecosystem: Host-associated > Mammals > Digestive system > Stomach > Rumen | place: Canada: Alberta...
TCTGGACGCTGTCTACGCAGCCTGACGGCTGCGGCAACCTCGCTCACGGATAGATCCTGCGGCTCCATCCGTGAGCAAGGTTTTTACCACGGGGTGTCCAACTTGTTATTGCAATTTGCGAAGTTTTTTCTCCCCGCATGGTGCAGGAATACACCGTTGGCCCAGCCGGTTTCCGTGCGCTTTGCGCCCGAAAGCCGGGAGCCTTCCTCGAAACGGGCTCGCTTTCTCCGCCACTGGCGGCGCATCGCCCGTTTCCCCTTCTTGGGTTTCCCGCGCACACCCTTCCTTACCGTCGCGGAGAATTCTCCACTTTATCGACAGACTCACATGGCCTTCCAGCTTCATCGCCGGAAGGCCATTTCTTATGAGCAAATCTAAAAAGAAAGGTCAAATAACGATGAAAAAGACATGGCATTCATTGAAAAATCGCGTGACCGCGATGCTGCTGGCCCTGATCTGCGTTCTCGGCCTGCTCCCCACTTCCGCGCTGGCGGCGGGAGCCGACACCATCAAGTTAGAGCGGTTCGGCATGAGCGGTGTTTCCTATCAGTCCGCCAGCCTTGGCAGATGCACAATGCACCAGATGTATTACGGCGTGGCCGGGAAGTCCTCCGTGGGCTTTTGCGGGACGAAGGGCGGCGGCATGGGCACCTCTCTGATCGGGCAGACCTGGGGCGATCCGAAACCCGTCACCGATCCCACCGTCAAAATGATGATGGCCTATTACTACGCCCACTCCCTCGGCATCTTCACGGACGAGGCCCACGCCCTTGGCGTGGATGACATCTGGGATTCCGGTTATAGCTGGTACATGAACGCCTGGGTACAGGCCATCGTGTGGCGGTATAAGGACGGCTCCCTGGGTGATCCCGCCACCGCCTGCGCGGAGGAATTGATGTATGTCTGGAACTCGCTGAAGGGCGCGAGCTATACCAGTATCGACCAGACTTGCGACGGCGCCACATTCCGGGACCGGGCGAACTATATCCTGGATCTTGGCAAGCAGGATGTTTGGGGCGATTGCGACGTAAAAGAATATTCCTTCACCGGCGCTGGCTCTGCCGCCCACCCTGCCAGCACCGTCCAGAGCGTTATGATCGGCAGCCTTACCGTCACAAACGAGCGGTACACGCTGGTGGTCAAGAAGGTGGACGCCACCAACCCCACCAAGGGCCTTGCCGGAGCGCGGTTCCACGTGGAATCCACCAATGGCTCCTTCTCCAAGGACATCGTCACCGGCACGGATGGCACCTATACCTTCTCTCCCTTGGACGCCGGAACCTACGCTGTAACGGAAACGGCGGCTCCGAACGGCTACGAGATCGACAATGTGGGTCCCGAATATGTCGTCCTGCCGAACAACGGCAGCAGCACCGTGACGATCACCTTTACAGACACCCCCACCATCACCGCCAGCGGCAAGATCCGCAAGGTGGACGCGGACGATCCCACCAGAGGTCTCGCCGGTGCAGTCATCAAGATCACCGGCGTGGATAACAATTTCACCGGCACCTATACCACCGGAGCGGGCGGCGCGCTCACGGATGTGCCTTGGGATACCATGCCCATCGGCAGCTATGTGGCGGAAGAAGTGACGCCGCCCAACGGCTACTCTCTGAGCAAGGACGCCGGCAAAGTCCGTCAGGAATTCTATTGGGACGGCAAAACAGACGTATCTCTCGTTTTTGAGAATGACGCAAAGGTAAAGATCCAGCTCATCAAGCTGAACGATGCCAACAGCCCCCTCCCCGGCGCGGTATTCCATGTCCTCCGGGACGGGCAGCTGATCGGCACGGAGGCCACAGACGCGTCCGGCAGGATCACCGTCCCCAATGTGACGGAGGGGATGTACGCCTTTGTGGAGGTCAGCGCCCCCACCCCCTACGCCAAGCTGACCGCCCCCGTCTGCGCCCATGTGGATCAGGCCACTGTCAATAGCGGCGGCACCGTGACCGTAACGGCCAAAGACCAGAAGCTCCCTGATCTGACGATCCAGAAGCTGGATAAGCAGACCAAGCAGCCCATCCCCGGCACGGTTTTTGAGATCAAGGGCATCCATTACGGCTATCATCAGGACGTCACCACCGGGCCGGACGGCAAGGCGGTTCTCACCGCTGTCCCGGTGGACAGCTATGAGGTAAAGGAAACATCCGTCCCTGACCCTTATGTGGTGGGCGGCGAGATGACCCAGACGATCTACCTCGGCCCCGGCGACGATCAAAACCTCGTATTTGAAAACCTGAAAATGCCCCAGCTGACCGTCACCAAAATCGACGCGGAGGATTCCAAGCCCATCCCCGGCACCGTGTTCACCGTAGAGGGCATCGACAGTGATTTCTCCGCCGATTGGACTACCGGCGCGGACGGCACCGTGACGGACCGCGTGGCCCCCGGCAGCTATAAAATTACAGAAAAATCTGTTCCTGCCCCATACTACCTGCCCAGCAAAAACGTTGACCGGGAGCAGACCGTCAGCCTGAACGCCGGTGACGAGGTGAATGTCACTTTCAAAAATCGGAAAATGCCCCAGCTCACCATCTACAAGGAGGACAGCGTGGCTGGCGCTCCTGTGGAGGGAGCCAAGTTCCACATCACTTATACCAGCAGCGGCGAATCCGCCGAGGCCCCTGCCACCATCGATTACGGAAATATCCTCACAGACGCCAAGGGTGAGATCCGGCTCCATGAGCAGGGCAAGCGGCTCTATCCCGGCGCGTACACCGTGACGGAAGTGGAACCCGCTCCCGGTTTCCAGATGAAGGAACCCTCCACCCAGAAGATCATCCTCCACGGCAGCGAGAGCAGGACCCTGACCTTCCAGAATACTCCGCTGAATGCCATTGTTGTTGAGAAGTATGACAGCGTGACCCATGAGGCGCTCCCCGGCTGCACCTTCCAGCTGCGGTTTTTGGGCGGCACATCCGGCACCGGCGGCACGACCATCGGGCAGAAGGTCACCGGCAAAAACGGCACCGCCATCTGGACGGGCCTGAAAAGCGGCACCTATATCGTGGAGGAGGTTGACCCTGCCGATGGGTACTCCATCATCAACGCCTCGGAAACGATCTATCTGGCGGACAGCGGTGAGCAGAGTGTTGTCACCGTCCGCTTTGACAACGCCCCGGACGGCATTCTCCTGATCCGCAAGGTCTGTTCTGTAAACCCCAGCGTGACCCTCGCCAACGCGGAATTCAAGATCACCTACGCGGACGGCACACTGATTGGTGACGCCAACGGCATCTTCCGGACGGATGAGCATGGTGAGATCCGTATCCCCGGTCTGAACCCCGGCAAGAGCGTCATCGTGACGGAAACGAAGGCTCCAGACGGCTATATCATTGATACCCAATCCCAGACCGTTCAGGTCAAGGAGGGCCGCACGGTCAGCCTGACCTTCAAGAACCAGCCCAAGGGCAAGCTCATCATCCAGAAGCGGGACAGCGCCACAGGCCAGCCCCTTCCCGGCGCGGAGTTCCGGGTGACCACTGCCGCTGGCTGTGAGGTGGGGCTGGACGGCGTGATCGGCTCCAGCACCCTGACGCAGAACGGCATCTTTACCACGGATGGGCAGGGCGAGATCACGATCACCAATCTGGCCCCCGGTGCTTATGTCATCAACGAGATCAAGGCCCCGACAGGGTATGTGATGGATCGTGCGTCCACAAACGTGGTCATCGGCAAAAACGGCGATACGCAGACGGTCATCGTGAAAAACTCCAAGGCCGGAACCCTGGTGATCGACAAGCGGGATTCCCTCACCGGGAAGCCCTTGCAGGGTGTGACCTTCAAGGTGACGACCTCTACCGGCGCGTTTGTACCCGCTGAAAACGGACAGATCAGCAGCAACGGCCTGTACTTCACCGATAAGGACGGAAAAATCACCATCCATGGTGTGGTAGGGACGCTGGTGGTGACGGAAACGGCCACCATTCCCGGCTACACCATCGACGAGGCCAGCCGCACCCAGACGGTGGTAGTCAATCCCAATGACACCCAGACGCTGCATTTCACCAACACGCCCAGCACCACCCTTGTGATTGAAAAGTATATCGAGGGCACTACAACGCCGCTGAAGGGCGTGACCTTCCTTGTGACCGACAGCAGCGGGGCTGTTGTGGGCAGAAGCAACGGAGAGTTCATCACCGATGAGAATGGCCGCATCGTTATCCATGACCTGATCCCCGGCACCACCGTTACGGCGCGGGAGGTCAAGACCGTGGAGGGCTTTGTGCTGGATAGTTCCCCGAAATCCATTCTCATCAAGGCGGGTGAGGTGCAGACCCTTCGCTTTTATAATGTCCGCGCGGGCGGGCTTACCGTCATTAAAAAGGACGAAAAAACCGGAGAGCGCATCCCCGGTGTCCAGTTTGAGATCCGGAAAATGGATGGCGAGATCGTCGGCACCTACACCACCGATGAAAACGGCGTGATTTATCTCCCCGAAGCGGAAAACGGTTGGTACGCCGTGACGGAGCTGAAGGCTGCCGAGGGCTACCGTCTGGATGACACGCCCCATCGGGTCGAGGTCAGGGATGGCCAGACCGCCACGCTGGAGATCACCAACAAGGCCATCTCCGGCATCCTGATTCACAAGGTCAACGCCGTCACCGGCGAGGGCATCCCCGGCGTGTCCTTCATTCTCTATGACAGCGGCAACAACCCCATCGCGCAGGAAACCAGCGATGACCGGGGCTATGTCCGGTTTGAAAACCTGACCGCTGGCCGCTACTATCTGCGGGAACTGGAGAATGAGGGCTATATCCCCGACACGCAGAAAAAGACCGTGTATGTAAAGTCTGGTGAAACCACGGAAATCGAGTGGAAGAATACCCCCATCACCGGCCAGATCCAAGTGACAAAGGTAAGCGCCGACTACAACGCCATGAATGGCTGGCCTGCCGGGACGCCCATTCCCAACACCGTCTTTGAGATCTACAACGCCCGCACCAACCGTCTGGTGGATACGATCAAGACGGACAAAAACGGCTTAGCGGTGAGTAAACCCCTGCCTTTGGCGCGGTATAAGATCGTGGAATCCAAGGCGGCGGAATTTTACGGGCTGGATAAGACGCCCATCGAGGTAGAGATCGAGTACGCCGGTCAGATCGTCAAGGCAAGCATGACCAACAAGAGCCTGTCTACCAACGTTTCCATCAAGAAAACCGGCTATGTGGAGGTCATGCCGGGGCAGCTTGTCCGCTATAACTTCACAGGCATCGCCAACAACTCTACCACGGCACTGGAGTCTTTTTATTGGAGAGACACTTTGCCCGTCAAGGCGGTTCGGCTCCAGACCATCTACACCGGCACGTGGAATACCCCCGGAAATTATAAGATCGTGTACCGCACAAATCTCAGCGGCGGTACATGGCGCACGCTGGCGGATAACCTGAGCACATCCAAAAACTATGTGCTGGATGCATCCCCCGCGGCGCTGGGACTTGCCTCCAACGAGTATGTGACGGAGTTCATGGCTGCGTTCGGCATCGTCCCCGCCAACTTCCGGCAGGTGGAAGCCCCTCGCGTGGACTGCAAGGCACTTGCCAAGCTCACCGGCGGTACGCAGTTCGTTAATCAGGCGGACGCGGGCGGCGTCTACAACGGGCAGTGGATCATGGCCACCTCCCGCTGGGTCACCCGCGTCTATGCTCCCAGCAAGCCCCTGCCTCGCACCGGTTATTAAGAGCTAACAACACCGGATGCCGCTCCGCAAAGGGCGGCATCCCCGTTTTGTGAGGGAATATGATGAACTTTTTTGAACAGGAATTGAGAAAAATCGTAGGCAGTGCTTATCCGGATGCCACCTATATCGGCAGAGCCTGCTATGTGCGGCTGGGAGAGGAGAACCGGGCGAAGATTCAGTTTGTCACCGGCATCGTTTCCAATCAATATAACGCTCTGCAAATGACGATTTTAAACCGCAGCGAAGGAACTGTAGACACGCTGCGCGTCAGCTTAACGGATCTGTTAGGCAAGCAGGCAACGAAGAATCCTAATTTCCGAAACGGTGTGGAACCACACATCTGGGATGACAACGGAAACGTCAGCTGGTATGTCTATCAGCCAAGCAGCCGGGACTACCAGACGCTCACAAATGAGATATCGGAATATTTGGGCTTATTCCAGCAGCAGACACAAAGCTTTGCACAGCAGCTTGGGCAGAGAATGAGATGATAACAGCTTCTGCCGCTGCATGAGGATATTCAAAATAATAGGAGGTTGAGATTTTGAAACACAAAAAAATCATGATTTTGGCGTTGGCGCTCCTGCTCCTGACCGCGCTCTGCTGCACCTCCGCCCTCGCCGCGGGCGGCGATGTGGCAGGCGCTGTGGAGCAGACATGGAAGGAGGCAGCTACGCAAATTAAAAGCGTGGTGGAGAAGGTGGTGTTCCCGGCGCTGGATATGATCCTCGCCATCGCGTTCTTTGTAAAGCTTGGCGGCGCGTATTTTGATTTTCGCCAGCGAGGTCAATTTGAATGGACCGGTCCCGCCATCCTCTTTGCCTGCCTCATCTTCACGCTGACGGCTCCAAAATACATTTGGAGCATCATCGGCATCTAAGTGGTGCAAGGGTAAAAATCAGTTGCTTATTTTCTGTGTGCTGGGTATAATGGAAATTAGGAAAGGAGGCGGCGCGAATGACAGAATCTGTGAAAAATGAGCTTTCTGATATCTGCCGGATCATTGACGCAACTGTGGATACAGAGAAGATCTATCTTTTCGGCTCATACGCCTATGGTACACCAACCGATGATAGTGACTACGATTTGTGCGTCATTATCCCGGAAAATTCCATGCGTCCGGCAGATGCGGTCAAGGCGATCCGCCGTGCGCTCTTTTCAGCGCAGTCCGTCCCCTTGGATGTAATTGTTTATCGCTCTAACGCGTTCCATCAGAGAGCGGAACACGCTTCTCTGGAGCGGAAAATCGCAAGAGAGGGGGTCTTGCTGTATGAGCACCGGCTGGAGCAGCGAATGGCTTGACTTTGCCTATATGGATCTCAGCGCCGCGGAACATCTGCTGACGATGCGTCCGCTGCCTGTGGAAATTATTTGCTATCACTGTGAACAGGCTGCCGAAAAATTTCTAAAAGCCACGCTTGTTCAATTCGACAGAGAGCCGCCCAAAACGCATGACCTTATCCAGCTTTGTAAGCTGTGCTGTGAAGTAGACACGCGATTTGAGCAACTGGCAGACTCCTGTATTGAACTGACGCCATACGGCGTTCAAGTTCGCTATCCGTCCAATTTAGAACTGGATGAATCCGACGCCGTCTGCGCGTTAAAGGAATGCAGGCTCGTTCAAGACTTTGTTTGCCAGAAACTTGGATATGAACCGGAAAGCAAAGATACCCAAAGCTTTGGACAGACAATGAAATAAGTAAAGACAGCAGTCAAGGCCGTCGCCCGAAAGGGCGGCGGCCTTGTCGCGTCTCCGGAGGTGAATGAACAATATTTATTTGGGATTTTGTCGCCGCGACAGTCCTGAATCAGCTCATGGACTGGGTCTATGGGCAGGCCATAGGCTTTCTCGGCAACTTCTTTGCCCTCATGGGCAATATGGGCGTGGAGCTGTTCGAGCTGGAATGGGTCAGCGCCATCATTCTCTTTTTCTCCCGCCTTGCGTGGGCGTTATTTACGGTCAGCGTGGTGGTCTGCGCCTTTGAATGCGGTATCGAATACTCCACCGGCAGGGGTAATTTGCAGCAGTGCGGGATGAACATCATCAAGGGCTTTCTGGCGGTGAGCCTGTTCACCGTCGTCCCCGTCCGGCTCTATGCCTTATCGGTGTCGCTGCAGGGAACCTTTTCCGCGGGACTTACCGGCTACGGACGAAGCATCGGTGAGGTGGGACAGGACATCATAACGGAGCTCAGCGAGATCCAGACGCTCTCGGACGTGATAAACAGCTCTCACTTCGGTCTCGGCATCATCACCAGCCCCATTATGCTCCTTTTTTGCGTGATCCTCATGGGCTACGCGGTCATCAAGGTGTTTTTCGCCAATCTGAAACGCGGGGGCATTTTGCTGATTCAAATTGCCGTGGGCAGCCTTTATATGTTCAGCGTCCCACGGGGCTATCTGGACGGCTTTATGGGCTGGGTGCGGCAGGTCATCGGTTTGTGCCTGACCGCCTTCCTCCAGTCCACCATCCTCATTGCGGGACTTATGGTGTTCAAGGACCACGCGCTCATGGGCGTGGGGCTCATGCTCTCCGCTGGCGAAGTGCCGCGCATCGCCGGCAGCTTCGGCTTGGACACCACAACAAAGGCCAATATTACGAGCGCCGTTTATACGGCGCAGGCTGCCGTCAACACCACCCGAACCATCGCCGCGGCGATCAAATGAAAGGGTGATGATATGACCTGGTTAACACAAATCACCATGGGCAGCCTGTTCGACGGTATCGGCGGATTCCCTTTGGCTGCGGTCCGCAACGGCATCACGCCGGTATGGGCATCGGAGATCGAAGCATTTCCCATTGAGGTGACAAAGCTGCGCTTTCCCGGCATGATCCATGTAGGCGACATCACTAAGCTGCGTGGCGCGGAGCTGCCGCCTGTGGACATCATCTGCGGGGGCAGCCCGTGTCAAGATCTCTCCGTTGCTGGCGCAAGGGCAGGTCTTGTCGGCGCGCGTTCTGGCCTCTTTATGGAGCAGATGCGCATTGTGCGTGAAATGCGGTTGGCAGAGAAAGCCCGTGGCCGGGAGAGCGTCAACATACGGCCGCGCTGGATGTGTTGGGAGAACGTGCCGGGGGCCTTTTCAAGCGGAAAACCGAAGTATGAGGACTTTCGGATCGTGCTGGAGGAGATCGTGCGGATCTGCTTTCCCAACGAGCTTATCCCAGGCCCCTATCCTTACGGATGGCCCGATGTCGGTGATCTCACGGCAGGCGATATGTTTTCTATTGCGTGGCGCTGTCTGGACGCGCAATTGTGTGGCGTCGCACAGCGCCGCAAGCGCATTTTTCTCCTTGCTGACTTTGCCGGGCCGCTCGCGCCCCAGCTTTTATTTGATGTATTTGACGAAACGGAAAACAGTGAGAAGGAGGTCTCATAGATGTACCGATTCGATACGACCGGGCAGATGACGATGCTTGATTTAGACACGGCTGAAAGGGGCGGAGCTCCGCCCAAGCGCAGATCGGGCAAGCCGGACTCCGAACTGGCTTCGATCCCGTATTTCCACTTGGATCTGCTGTCCTCTCCCGTGGATCTCTTCGGACAGCGTCATTGGGAGTTCCGATCTCCATGGCGGGAAGGCAAGCGGCCCCTCAATACCGGGGCCGCGCCCCGCCGCCCGATCCGCGTCTCACTGTCTGGCATACTGGAAGCGTACCCGTCTCTAAAGTATTATTTATCGAAAACCGCCTGTCTGGGCATCCTGCGCCGCGCCTTTGAGCGCGGCAAGAAGCTGCCGAAGATGCTGGCGCGTGCGCTTAAGATCCAAGCGGGGCTCATGCGGCCGGACGGTCAGCTCACCAATATGCAGATGCAGACCTTCGTGACACAGCCAAATGGAGCCGCGGAGGGCTTTGACGGCTATAACGGCGTCATGGCCTTTGCCGCCAACCAGCGGGACGAGGTGCGTGACCTGCACGATGTGGCAGGCGCGCTGGGCGCACAGCCGGGGATGAAGCAGCAGACCTTTGTAGCCGGTTTTTCCGCCGGAGCAGGTGCCAGCGCAGGCGGCATTGGATACAACGAATCAGTTGCTCCAACCCTCAAGGGCAGCCCCGGCGGGAACTGTATGCCCAGCATTCTCTGTATCAACGATCAGGGCGGGCAGATCATGGAGTGCAGTGAGAACGTCACCGGAACCCTGCGGGCACAGGAACACGGGCACCAGCCTCTGATCCTGCGTCCGACAGAACCCAAAGTTTATGAAAACCATGGCATTGACGGAAGATACACAGGGCCGCATGATGTAGCGCCCACCATGTCCGCTGCCTATGGAATGGGCGGAAACAACACTTCTCTTGTCGAGCAGAATGCGGGTGCCATCTGCATTGCCGGAAATATTGTAGACCGCCAGCCGGAGAACGGCGGCAACGGCCTTGGCTGTCAGGAGGATTTGGCGTACACCTTGACCGCCACAGACCGCCACGCGGTCTATAGCCGCCAGCGTGTGGATGACTTTCGGAGGAATGATGTGGTAAGTACCCAAAGCGCCCGTCAGTATAAGGACGCCACCGATCTCATTTGCCAGCAGACAGAAGCCTATGCCTATCTCATTCGCCGCCTGACACCTTTAGAGTGTGAGCGGCTCCAGGGCTTTCCGGACGGCTGGACAGACATCCCCGGCGCGTCGGACAGTGCAAGGTACAAAGCTTTGGGCAACAGTGTGGCGATACCCTGTGTGGAGTTTATTATGTCGCGGATCGCCGCGGCCATGCGGGCGGCATAGCCTCTTTGTTGGTATCGCCGCTGTTTCGCGCCGCTTCTTCGTTGGCTTTGGTAATAGCTTTCGCACTTGCTTTCGGGTATCTTTGCTGTACCATTCAAAAGATCGGAGGAACTGCTATGGCAGAAAAAACGCGCAACCTCTGCGCTGAAATCCCCTTGGAGCTGCATACCAAAGTACGGCAGCGACAGGCGGAATCCGGCGAGACACTGAGCCGGTACATGACCGCGCTCATCACCAAATTTTATGAAATGGAGGACAACGCAAAGATGGACAAGGACAATGTGAGGACGGTGGCGTTTCAGGTGCCCACCGAGCTGTTTGAGCAGCTCAAGGCATACCTCAAGCGGAACGGCATCAAGCAGAACGCCTTCTTCCTGGACTGCATCCGGCAGGCGCTGGCAAAGGACGCCGGCGTTGGTGAAGAATAAGAAATACATCGCGCGAACCGCTGCTGAGATCTTCGGCAGCGGTTTCGCTTTGGAGGAACAAAATGTTTATTTACCCCGAAAACCTGAAAGCCAAGCCCATGCTGTGGCTCTGGCTGCTGCGGGACATCGCCGTGATTGGCATCGGCGCTTTGCTCTCTGTGCTGGCGCTGACCCAGGGTCTCGGCATGGGACTGCTGGTGGTCACGGTGCTGTACGCCTTTCTCACCATTCAGGTGGATGGCTCCAGCATTCTGGATTTCCTGCGCCGTGCCGCCTGTTTTCTCTTTCTGCGGCAGCAATATTATGAATGGAGGCTGGACCCATGAACCGAAAACAGAAAAAGGAGCTGCGCCAGCGGCAATCGACACGGCAGCTCATGGGCATCGTCCGCGTGACGCCCCACGGCATCGTGACAGATTCCGGAGAGCGGGTCTTCTTCCTGATCCAGCCGGACAACCTCTCCGTCCTGTCCCCGGAGGTCATCCGGGGCCGCGTCCGTTCCCTCACCATGCTTCTGAGCACCCAACCAACCTTGGAAATTCTGGCTCTGGACTCCCGCGAATCCTTCCAGCGGAACAAGGAATATTACCTGCGGCGACTGGAGGAGGAAACGGAGCCTGCCGTGCGGGAGCTGTTAGAGCGGGACATGGCCCATTTGGACGCCATCCAGTTCTCCTCCGCCTCCTCCCGCAAATTTGTGCTGGTGCTCCCACTGGATGAAAAAGCCGGTACGGATGAAAGTGCGCTGCGGCAGTTGGAGAAAGCCATCTGCGACCACGGGCTCCGCGTGCGTCTGGCGGAGGAGCAGGATGTGAAGCGCCTGCTGGCGATCTACTACCGGCAGGATCTCACAACGGAGGTATTCCGTGATTTCGATGGAGAGGAGTATATGGCACATGGCTAAAAAGAAAACAAAACCGAAAAAGAAAGCGGCAGAGCAGGTACAGCGTCCGAAGGACTTTCTGGATATGATCGCGCCCGCGGCGATAAAATTCAACACCGACCATTTTATCCTCGGCAGCCGGTATCACACGGCGATGGCGCTGAAAAGCTACCCGCCGATGACGGATGAGCTGGCTTTGCTGCGGGGCCTTGGCGATATGGGCGGCGTCAATCTGCGCCTGACGGCGCGGCAGGTCACCCCTGCCGAGGAGGACGCCATCCTCCATGCCGCCACCAACAAAAGCCGCATGGAGCGGAGCAATACCAACGACTACAAGCAGAGCGTCACGGCGGAGGCAAACCTACGGGATATGGCGGAGCTGCTGGCGAAGCAGCGGCAGGAAAAGGAGCCGCTCATCCACTGCGGCGTGTATCTGGACATTGCCGCGGCAGACACGGAAAAGCTGCGCACGGCGCGGGATACGGTATCCGCACAGTTGGTCCGCTCCCGCATGGGCGCCGATCCGCTGCTCCTGCGCCAGCGGGAGGGCTTTCTTTCCGCCAACCCCGCGGGCGACAGTCAACTGGCAAGCTTTGCGGAGCGTGTCCTGCCTGCCAGGAGCGTTGCCAATCTGTACCCCATGAACTATTCCGGCAAAACCGATCCCAGGGGCTTCTTCATTGGCCGGGACCGCTTCGGCTCCAACATCATCGTGGACTTCGACCGCCGGGCTTCTGACAAGACCAACGCCAGCGCCCTCATCCTCGGCAACACCGGACAGGGCAAAAGTTATCTTCTGAAGCTCCTGCTCTGCAATGTGCGGGAGGCGGGCAAGAGCGTCATCTCTCTGGACTCCGAGCATGAGATGGAGGATGAGTGCAGAGGGCTGGGCGGCTGCTTCCTCGACTACCTCAGTGGGCAGTACCGCATCAACCTGCTGGAACCCCGCTGCTGGGACGATGGCAGCGGGCCGGAAGACCCAGACGCGCCGGACGCTTTCCGGGGGACGCTGCTCTCCCAGCACATCTCCTTCCTGCGGGATGTGTTCCGCGTCTACAAGGGCTTCGATACGCCCCACATCGACACGTTGGAGCTGATGGTGGAGAAACTTTATAAAAAGTGGAACATCACCGACCGCACGGACTTTGCCGGAATGCAGCCGACCGATTACCCCATCCTCTCCGACCTCTATGACGCCATCCAGGAAAGCTATGACCATTACGAGGCCGCAGACAGCCTCTACCCGCGAGAGATGCTGCGGGATCTGCTGCTGGGGCTCCATTCCATGTGCCGCGGCGCGGACGCCCGGTTCTTTAATGGGCATACCAATATTGACCGCTCCAAATTTCTTGTTTTCTGCGTCAAGGGGCTGGATAACATGGCGGAAAATCTGCGGAACACCCTGCTGTTCAGCCTGCTGTCCTATATGTCGGATCAGCTTCTGACGCTGGGCAATTCCGTGGCCGCCATTGACGAGTTATACCTGTGGCTGTCCAACCCCACCGTCATCACCTACATCCGCAACGCGCTTAAAAGAGTACGAAAAAAGGAATCCGCCCTGTTTCTCGCCAGCCAGAACTTAGAGGACTTCACCCAGCCGGGAATACGGGAGCTGACACGTCCCCTCTTTTCCATCCCCGTCCATCAGTTTATCTTTAACGGCGGCAACGTGGACAAGAAATTCTTCATGGATAACCTCCAATTAGAGGAATCTGAGTATGCCCTGATCCGGGACCCGCAGCGCGGCTCCTGCCTCTACAAGTGCGGCAACGAGCGGTATCTCTTGCAGGTGCAGGCCCCGGAGTACAAGCAGGCACTTTTCGGAACGGCAGGTGGGCGGTAATGGCGGTACCCGTCGCGGCACTGGCGAAGCTCGCCGCTGCCGCTCTCTCGGATGAGGACACCCGGCGAAAGCTGGGCTGGATCGTGGCGGCGATCTGTTCACCGTTGATCCTGACGCTGGCGCTGATCTGCTCTCTGCTCTCCGGCAGCGCGGAGCATAACAACTCTGCCGTCCTGCTCTGTTTCCACGGCGGAACGATCCCAGACAAAACACCTGCGGAATATGTTGCCTACATCGAAGATATGCGCCGCAGCTTCACGCTGCTGGACAGCGCCATTGATGCCGTCAATGACACGACGGAGAACAGTGACAGCCTTGACGGTATCCGCGTCAAGGCTGTTTTCTATGCCATTTTCTTTGGAGAGGACACCCCCAGCCGCCGAGCGCACCGACAGTTCGTGGACTGCTTTGTAACCTACGAGGAACGCACCCGCACTGTTACCGGCGAGGATGGGACGGAAACCGAGGAGAGCTATACCGTGGCGATTCCCGTTGCGGACATAGCCGCCGTGTACGGCAATCTTGAAAACGTGCTTCACTTACAGCTCTCCGAGGAGCAGAAGTCCAACGCCGACAGTGTCTACAACCTCGTCCGCTATGGCATAGCCGGTGGCTCCGAGGGCTGGATACCCGGCGCGGATGTGCCGTTTATTGGTGCGGACGGTTTCTGCTCCCCCATTGGCTCCGGCTGGGAGCGCCGTGTCACCTCTGAATTCGGAAACCGCGTCGATCCCATCACCGGGAAGCGCAAGGGACACGGCGGCATGGACTTGGCTGTCCCCACCGGTACGCCCATCCGTGCGGCGCTGGGCGGGACGGTAACAGTCTCCAAGTACAACGCCGGAGGCTATGGCTATTATGTCATGATTGACCACGGCAATGGCCTTGCCACGCTATACGGCCACTGCTCCAAGCTGCTGGCAAAAGTGGGACAGACGGTGGAGGCGGGAGACATCATCGCCCTGTCCGGCAGCACCGGGCGCTCCACCGGTCCGCACCTCCACTTCGAGGTGCGCGTCAATGGGGAGCGGACGAATCCGAGGGCGTATCTGCCGAAAGGCTGAAAGGAAGGAAATGATTATGAACATGGCTCGCTACGAGCAGGAAACCATTATCGGCTTCAACGAGGAAGAAAAGGCCGCCGGGATTTACACCCACAACAAGGTACTGCGTCAGAAGCTGGAAGCGCTGGCGCGGGACAGACCGGAGGATTGCAGGCTCGTCAAAGTGTCCCGCAGCGGGCGGGCAGTTGACTACACCATCCCAAAATCATGGATAAGGATCGCACCAAACAGGGTGCTGTCTGATGCCGAGAAGATACAGCGGCGCAACGCCATAAAAAAGGCCAATTTTGCCCTTGATAATGCCGGACGTCCGCAGGATTGAAACTTCGTGCGACCGCCGGAGGGTAGTGATACCACCCACAACACAAAAACACCAAAAAAGCATGGAGCACAGCGACATGGAGGCGCTGGGCTTCCAGCTCCGCGACTACTACGAGGAGGTTGAGTAACATGGCATACCAAAAAGTCCCCAGACCGTCCACGGTCTATCATTTGACGCAAAAAGGCAATCTCGACAGCATTCTGGATGACGGCATGATCCGCCGCTTTGGTGATACGGAATGTTGGTTCTGCGAGAGCCTCGATAAGATGCGGGCATACATGGCGCAGACCGTTCTCTGCGAGGGCAAACCGTACTACGCCGTAGGCGGTCAGCTCTGCCGCTATCCCAAATTCGTGCCGGAGGACTATGTTCTCCTCAAGCTCACGCCCAGCCACGCAAAGGATAACTGGTACCGCTGGGATCAGGAGATCCCTCCCGGCAGCCCCAAAGAAACGGCGCGGGTGGCAAGAGAATTCTCTCTGCTGAAGATCGGCTACCGCGGCGACATGGCATTCAAGGAACCGGAGGTCATTGACGTGCCAAAATTCCTTGCCGGTGAAATCATCAGCCACAAAGAACTGACCTCCGGCGAACTGTGGGGGCAGTTATTTGAGCGAACCGAGGCAGAGATGGCTGCCTATATGCGTGGGCTGGATCATCTGGAACGTGACGAACTGATCCAGTCCGCGGCGGAGATCTCCGCCATGCAGGTGTGCCGTGGCAGGCTGACAGTGCAGGGGAAAAGCCTGTCCAGAGAGGAGCTCCAATTTTTACTGCAAACGGAAAACCCTCTGGAGGTTCTCCGGGAGGCTTGGCTGGAGCGACAGAATGCGGATGAGGGCGAAACCTTTTCCATTCTGCTCTCTGATCTGCGCGATGAAACGCAGCGAATGAGATCCCCGACGATGCGGATGAAATAGGAGGAACATATCAACCATGAAAAAAGAAAATGTTACGATCTCATTCGAGAGTGAGCAGCTTGCCGCTCTCGAATTTTCTCTCAAAAAGAAGAACACCAGCGTACAGGCGCAGCTGGAGGAGCTGCTCAAATGCCTTTATGAATCCGAGGTGCCGGAGCCGGTGCGGGAGTATCTGGACAGCCGCGCGGCGCCCGCTGCCCGCCCTCGCCGTCCAGCAAGACCGGCGAAGCCGCAGCCGCGGGAGGAGCCTCCCTCCGCGTTGGCGCAGCCCACTGACGAAAGGAATGGTGAGTGAGATGGCAGATCATGTAGACATCACACTGTGGATCGACCGGCGATGGAAGGATGCCATTGAAAAGCATCTTGCGTACGCCGCTCTGCAAAATCAGCTCGACCGGCGAAATTGAGCAGCGGTTCCGCTTGAATTGAGCAATGGGACCGCCCGGATTGAGCAGTCCCACCGCTCAGGTTGAATATGGACAGCACAAAGGTGTCAAGGTATCATAAATACGGTCGGAGTCAGATGTCTTGCAGCCCCT
>Ga0256405_10007482_pt1 | contig 16410 bp, 5 predicted proteins | sample RumenRJG_02DNA_FD_189096 | JGI IMG/M metagenome (GOLD analysis project Ga0256405, IMG submission 189096) | Bovine rumen microbial communities from Lethbridge, Alberta, Canada - RJG_02 | ecosystem: Host-associated > Mammals > Digestive system > Stomach > Rumen | place: Canada: Alberta | collected...
CCTTTGCCATGTCTTGTTACGATTTACGCTTGTTTTGAATTGCAACACTAAGATAAGTGAAAAATCTGACATGGCAAAATCCTGAGCAACTTTTTGTTGCTCAGGAACTTATAAATAAAGTTAAATTATAGTGTTGCGGAATTAAGGTTATAGATAATGGCGACACCATTGCATACTGTCGAATAGAGAATTGCAGCTTTGGATTCTATTATGGAAACGATTCCCCTTTTATGGATAATTGCATTGTTGAACATTGTTACGATACAAGTATAAATGGTTCCCGTTGTGTAATAACAGAAAATGAATCCGCATATAGCAGCGGAGAGTCCATAAAATATTCCAATATTATAAATAATGAAAGAGGTTCTTGCAGATATAGTAGATTGACAGATTGTAACTTCTTTAATACAGGGAGCTATTACTGGCTGGAAATAATAGCTCAAGAACCAGAAGTTGACCACTCTGATTATCCGTCCTACCTTGGTACTGCCCGTGAAGACATTGTACGTCCGCATGTCCGAGAACTGGGTAATACTTCTGAGAATACATGGGGTACTGTTGATTTGAGTAATATGCGGACAACTCCTGTTCTTGAGGCCCATGGTATTGTATGGAAAGTGTTGGTAAATGGTAAAGATGCACAAGATGAGTATGAAGATTTAGCACCTCTCGGTGTGGGTAAGCAAAAATTTGAAGTCTATTTCAACCGTCCAATGAATAAAGCGGTGATTCCTCAAATTTCTTTTGGAGTTCGTGATCCATGGACTCAGAACAGTGTGGATGAGGATGCCAGTTGGAATGCCGATGGCACCATCTATACGGCCTACAAGACCATCACAGGAAAAATGAGTAGCGATGGTGTCAATCGTATATATGTTCGTGGCGCAGAGGATGATGAATTCTTTCCTTGTCCCTACGAAAAAACACGTTTTAACATCAATGTACAGGTAGCAGGCAGTATGGCGACAGGTTTCGCTGCAGAAGCTGGTGTTGGACGCGTTAATCTGACTTGGAACAATGAGAATAACGATTTCGAAGATGCCATGGGATTTAATATCTATCGCTATGGAGAACCATACAAGAAATTATTGCCTGCTGGTTGGCGTGATGGCAGTTGGCATGATGAGGAAACGGTTATGGTGATTGATACAATTCGTGTTAACAATGAGGTTTTAGCTAAAGAAACAGTCGCCTTTACGGATTATGATGTAGAGGTTGGCAAAACTTATTATTATTATTATAAAGTTCTATCGACGGCCTTGAAGGAATATGATATATCTAATGTAGTGGCAGCAACACCACTGACAGCAACAATGGGTGATGCTAACGGTAGTGGTGAGGTAGATGTGGCCGATGTGGTAACGACAGTGAACTATGTAGTAGGTATGAATCCCAATCCGTTTATTTTTGATGCCGCTGACATGAATATCGACAATAACATAGACGTACTTGATGTGATAGGTATTGTGCAAAAGGTGCTGCATCCTGATGGTGCAAGTGTTGCCTCTTTAGAGAATTATCAGGCGACCTATATGATTGAGGATGGTATTCTTTGCATAGATAGTCCTGTAGATATTGCTGGCATTCAGGTGCAGCTGACGCTGGACGGAAAAGTTCAGAAGGAAGAAGTAAGAACGGCTGATGATTTGAAAGGATTTGAGCAGGCTTCGGCATGGCTGACGGATGAAGATTATCTGCTTTTGGCTTATAGCATGAATGGAAAGACATTAGAATCAGGAAAACATGCGTTGTTGTATGTTGGTGATTCAGATATTACTCAGTTGCGACTCAGTGATGCTTATGGACGTCAGATAAAAGCCATTGCGGGGCAGGGTACAACCAATGTTACTACTATGGGCTCAAGAATAAAAAGACAAGAGGGTATATACGACTTGCAAGGACGTAAACTTTCAACTTTTAACTCTCAACTTTCAACTCTTAAGAAGGGAGTTTATATCATTAACGGACAAAAGGTGGTGAAATGATGGATACGGTAAAACTTTCTTTGATATCTTTGCTGTTATGCTGTGTTTTGGGAGCATGGGCAGATAATAATATCGCGCTGTCGAGTGTACAGGGTGCAGCTGGAACAGAGGTGACAATTAGCGTTACAATGACCAATAGTGATGCTGTATCGGCATTGCAACTCTCCATTCCATTAGGGGAAAACTTGACTTTTGTGGAGAATTCGCAAAAAGCAGGAGACAGGCTGAACGGACATACACTCTCGGCTGGTGTGAATAATGGAGTGCTCAACGTGATGGTTTACTCAGCCTCTATGGCTGCAATTACGGGTAATGAGGGAGAGATATGTTCCTTCAGATTGTTACTTGGTAATTCTCCTGGTACTATCAGTCTTACTCCCTCAAAAGTATCAGTTTCAGATGCTGACGGTAATTCGCTTATGATTTCCGTATCAAATGGGGCGGTTGATATAAGAGGAGCTAAGCTCCAAATCAATAGTACACTGGATTTTGGTAGGGTGGCAATAAATGGGTCTTCGCAGCGGTCTGTCCAGGTAAATAATGCGGGTACTGAGACACTGACAATCACTGATATCTCCTTTTCCTCTTCTGAGTTCTCGACGACTATGACGCTACCCTTGATTGTCAACACAGGTGGTTCTGTGTGGATTTCTGTCAATTTTATGCCTGTGACTCGTGGTACTATCAATGAGGAGATGACCATTGTTAGTAACAATACATCTGGCAACAATATAGTTCGTCTGATTGCAACAACCTATGGAGCTAACGAGCTAAGACTCCAGAGTGTATCTGGCTCGATAGATGAGGAGGTAACGGTTCCTGTCATTATGAAGAATACGGACGCTATTAATGGTTACCAGATGGAAATTTCGATACCGAATGAACTGGAATATGTGGACGGTAGTTTTGTGCTGTCAAGCCGTAAACAGGATCATGTTGTAACAGCCTCCGAGAAGGATGGCATACTCAGTGTGGTTGCCTACTCTCCTACTGATAAAACTTTTGTAGGGAGTGATGGTGAGGTAGGAAGTTTCAAAGTGAAAATAGTAGGTAGTAACAATGGCAGTCTTAATATTAATAAGGCCATGATGTCGTCGACTATTGATGGAAAGGACACAGATGTGCTGTCGGGATCTTATGGATGCACGGTATCAATTACAAGTCCAAACATGTATACCAGTTACGCGTCTAGCTCATTTAACTTTGGCAGAATATCTATCAAAGAGCAGAATGAGCAGAATGTGCAGAAATCACTCAACATCCATAATCGTGGTTCAGCTCCGCTCATCATCAGCAATATCTCTTTTGCCAATGGATTATTCAGTGTTAAAGAGGAATTGCCAATAACTATCGATGCATCATCAGGCAAAACCATCACAATTGTGTGTAATGCTAAAGATGAGGGTGACATCAGAACCAACATGGAGATCTATACCAACGATCCTCAAAAACGTTTGTATGTCATCAAAATCACAGGTGACGTCTTTACGCCAGACTATCTAACGGGTACGGCAGAGGCCAACAGGACAGGTGTAAAACTTAACGTCGAGCTCAATAACTATAGTGATATCTATGGTATACAATTTGATATCAATACAACACAGGAATTCTCTGTATCATCAGATAACGTGACGCTGACAGAACGTGGCAAGAATCTGTCGGTAAGTATTAATTCTATTAGCGAAGGTAAATTGAGAGTAGTGGCTTATGCAAAGAACGACCAGTTTATCAATGGTGGAGAAGGACAGGTGATGACTATCAAACTTGTACCTAAGACGGTATTGCCGGAAGGTGATTATACCATGACTTTAAGCGATATTGTGCTCGGATCAAAAGGTATGAAGAATGTGTATGCTGGAACTGCTGAAACTGCTATCAACTATAGTGTGAGTGGAGCAGTACCTGGCGATGCTAACAAAGATGGAAAGGTTGGTATTGGCGACATCATTGCCATTAGGAACATTATGGCAGGAAAAACAGAAGGGTATGACTTAGATGCAGCTGATGCTAATCAAGATAATAATGTAAACAACGATGACATTATTACCATTATAAACTTTATGGCAGGATATTAACAACAAATAAGACAGGTATTATGAAACTATCTAAGTTGTTTATGACCAGTTTGCTCTTACTTATAACAGTTGGAGTGTTTGCTGAAAAAGTTACTGTGAATACCACAGAATTCAAACCTGGCGGAACGGTTGACATGAGTGTTTCGTTGGAAAATACGAATAATGTATCAGGTTATACCATGAGACTCTATCTTCCTGATGGCATTAGTGTGGTAACTGGAGATAACGTTTATAAATTGTCAGAACGTCATGGACAGGAATATAGCATAACACAGAAGAAGGCTTCTGACGGTAGCAGCCTGTTGGTGGTGTCTTCCAGCAAATCGGGCGATGTCATCAAAGAGCATTCTGGAGTGCTGTTTACGACTAAACTGAGTATTGCCTCAACCGTGACAGTCTCTAAGCAGGCAAAGTTAATGTCAATTGCTATATCTGATTCAGAAGGTAAAGAAACTGCTTTAGACAATGTCGTCTTTGACATTATAAGGGTTCCTGAAGTAACGATTGCCGCTACGAGCTATAGTCGCCAGTACGGTGAATCCAACCCTACTTTTGAATATGATGTTAAAGGCGGTAAGTTGGACGGAACTCCATCTGTAGCCTGTGAAGCAACAGTAACCTCACCTGTTGGAGAATATGACATCGTAGTGACTCAGGGGAGTGTAACCACTCAGAATGTAACTTATGTGAATGGTAAATTGACCATCACAAGAGCGCCTTTAACAATAACAGCTAAAAGCTATTCCATAGAAAAAGGTGAGGCTTTACCTACTTTTGAGGCGGACTATACGGGATTCAAAAATGACGAAACAGTAGATGTCCTGACAAAAAAGCCCGTGTTGACAACAACAGCAACATCGAATAGCGAACCGGGAATATATGACATTATCGTATCAGATGCAGAGGCTGACAATTACGAAATCACCTATGTTAGTGGAAAAATAGAGGTAAAGAAACCTGCTTATATCCCTGGCGACGCCAATGGCGATGGCAGGATATCTATTGCTGATGCCTCGTTGGTAGTGGATTACATCCTCAGTGGCGGAACGATTACTGTATCTGCAGGAGCAGACATGAATGGCGATGGAAAGGTTTCCATTGCAGACGCCTCTGCTATTGTTGACTACATTCTTTCTGGGCATTAGGGAGTTGTAGAAAGACGATGTACGGAGAAATGTGAGTTTGATGTTTTTATGTCGAACTCACTTTTTTTTAGTTTTTTTTGGAAGTTTCCAAATCTTTTCGTATTTTTGCAAACAAAGTGGGAAGGACCCGCTTTGGCAGAAGAAGCGTTATGCTCAAAACTTGTGGAACGAAAACCTGAGAAATTTTCAAAGCAAGCAGATAACGACAGGGAGAGCACTGCGACTTCTACGCATTGTGCGTGGAGTTGTATCTCCATATTCTTGTATTGGTTTTCTCTGAGCCTTCGTTCCGGAACTGGTAAAAGCAGTGCCGCGCTTCTGTCGTATGTGGAAATATTGTTTAACTAATAAACTATGCAAAAAGAACGACTATTAACAATGATGCTAACGCTGATATGGACAACGTTAGCATGGTGTGCAACATTTTCTGCAGAAATATCAAATGGCATAACAATGCAGTTTAAAGTCATCAGTGAAGATGAAAAGACTTGTATGGTGAAAGACTATGGAGCCATTCCCAAAGCCACTACAGGCGAAATAATCATTCCTTCTGTGGTCAATGGCTATACTGTCAAGGAAATCGGTGAATATGCCTTTGAAAACTGCCAGTCAATCACTTCTGTCACGATTCCAGAGGGTATGACGACGATTGGGTGGTGTGCATTTACTGGCTGTACTTCTTTAATGACCATAGACATTCCCTCTACGGTTAACGAAATTGCAGGTCTTGCATTTTATAATTCTACCAGTCTAGTTAATGTGAGTCTTCCTGAAGGATTACAAGTATTAGCAGATCACGCATTTTGCAATGCTGAAAGTATAGAGAGCATTACAGTGCCAAGCACTGTGCAAGCCATTGGTTTGGGAGTTTTTAAGGGGTGTAAAAATCTTAAGTCTGTCAGAATACAGGAAGGGGTATCTTCAATTGGCGAGTCATCTTTTAAAGATTGTACAAATTTGATTAGTATCAGTATCCCTAATACGGTGACGAGTATTGGTAGTGAGGCTTTTGAAAACTGTTCGAAACTTGAGGAAATCGTATTGCCAGGCATGATTACCACTATAGGTTACATGACCTTCTATGGTTGTTCTTCACTAGAAAGTATTAAGATTCCTGATAAAGTTACCACAATAGACCATAGTTGCTTTGCTAATTGTGAGAGTCTTCAAGCAGTTGATTTGCCAGAAGGTGTTGAGACAATAGAGGCTGGTGTTTTCAATGGGTGTATCTCTTTAAAGGAGATGACCTTTCCTTCCACGATTGTCAGTATGTGTAGTTTTAATGAATGTAAGGCATTGAAGAAAGTGACATTTCTTTCACCTATAATAGGTGCTTGGTTTAAAAGCAATACTATTATCGAGGAAGTGGTGTTGGGGGAAAAAGTTACTTCTATTGCAGAAAGTGCATTTTATGAATGTACCAATTTGCAATCCATCAATTTGACAGAAAATGTAAGTAGTATTGGCTCTGATGCCTTTAGGAGCTGTGCGTCATTAAAGAATGTAGGTACTGTTAACACTCCCACCGTAGGTACATGGTTTAAAGGTTTGAAGAAATTAGAGAGTATAACATTGGGAGATGCAGTAACATCGATTGAAGCAAGTGCCTTTCAAGGATGTTCTTCTTTGGAGAATATCACGCTTCCAGCTTCTATTACAAGTATAGGGCTATGGGCTTTTTCGGGTTGTAACAGCTTAAAGCGCATTTATTCACTAATTACGACACCATTTGCCACACCAGCCTTCAATTCTTCTATTCCTGCCGTTGTCGTAGTTCCCAAAGGCAAAAAGTCTGATTACAAAAGTGTCAGTGGTTGGAAGGATTTAGTTATCTTCGAAGAGGGCGAGACCATCTATGACAAACAACAGACTGACGAACAGGGAGTTCGCTATACGCTCGAACAAGACGATAATGGATACTATTATAATGTAACAGGACATACCGATGACTTATTGGAAGAGATAACCATTCCAAATAAGATTAGTGATTGTAAAGTAAAGAGTGTCAATTATAACGCATTTACCGATTGTACTAACTTAAAGAAAGTGACCTTTAGCGAAGGGTTGACAAATATTTCCTTTAACGCATTTAATGGCTGTATTGTTCTCAAGGAGTATGTTTCGCTGATAAAAGATCCGTCTAAAACGTCTGTATATGTTCCTGACGAAATTTACAAACGGGCACACTTGATAGTTCCAGCAGGCACTAAGGACAGTTATCTGAAAGCATATAATTGGCACTATTTCTATATTTTTGAAGAAGGAGAAACTGTGATGAACTACGACCGTTATCCCACAGACGAGCAGGGTTTAACGTATAGAATAGGCCAGAATGCCAGTACTTTCTATTATTCAGTGTCAGGTCATGGTGACGTCCTTCCAGAAAGAGTGGTCATTCCTGAAACGCTTAATGGACTGCCTGTGACGGAGGCGTCTAACAACGAACTATTCAAAGATTGCGTTAATCTTAAGTATGTGTCTATTCCTAAGACGATGAAAACACCTTATTCTGGTTGGTATCGTTTCTTTTCAGGCTGCAAACAGCTGACATTGGCTATCAATCAACCAAAGGTAAGAGTCGCATACGGTGGAAATTATGACGATTACTTGTATGCCGTGGAATTAGGTGAAGCTGTTGATACACTTGAGTGTGAAGCTTTCTCTGGATGCAAGAATCTTTCAAGGGTAAGTTTTCCGGAAAGAATGGACACGATTGCTGATAAAGCATTCTCTGGATGCGTTTCTTTGACAAGTATTAGTTTGCCAAAAGGAATCAAGAATCTTGGTAATGAGATATTCCAAGGCTGTACCGCACTTACTACCATATCTTTTAACGAAGTACTGACAAGTATTGGCAGCAACGCATTCAGTGGCTGTACCTCACTTACTACAATATCGTTAAACGAAGGTTTAACAAGTATCGGCAGCAGCGCATTCAGTGGCTGCACAAGTCTGCACGATATAACGCTGCCTGAATCGCTGACTGACCTCGGCAGCAAGGCTTTCTACGGATGTACTAGCCTTGAGACCATCATTGTTCCCAAGAACATTGTTATGCCAACGCGGGGCAGTTCATCGGAGTATTATCCTTTTACAGGTTGTACCGGACTAAACACCATTACGATCCATGCAGCGACTTTTGGTTCTTGGTTCTCTAACTTTACCAATATCAAGAACGTATATATTGGCAGTGAGGTTACTGCTTATTCCAATGGATTGACGGGCTGTACGGGTGTGGAAGTCATCGAGGTAGATGCTGCCAATAAAGTGTTTGACTCAAGGGACGGTTGCAATGCCCTCATCAATACTGCTACTAACGAGTTGTTACGCGGATGCAATACGACAAAGATACCTGAGACGGTGATTAGCATTGCCAAGAATGCTTTCACAGGTTCAGGACTTACTGAAATTACCATTCCAGCAGGTGTAACAAGCATTGGCAACCAGGCATTCAGCAATTGTGCAAGATTGCTACACGTTACGTCGTTTATCAAGAATCCATACTATATATCCGCTTTCGATAGCAGTACGCTGACTTCGGCTACGCTTACCATACCATTTGGTAGAAAAATGTTTTATCAGAATGCTTCGGGTTGGGGGTTCCAGACGATCAATGAAATGGAGGGAAATGAAGAGGAGAAAACCTTCATCGAGTTTGCCGATGCAAATACCAAGCAGATATGCCTTAATCAGTGGGATACGAACAAAGATGGTGAAATTAGCATAGAGGAAGCCAAGCAGGTAACTGCAATCGGTCGCTTCTCTTATTATAGCGGCTACAAAAACATGAAAACTTTCGATGAATTGAAATATTTTACCAATGTTACCACTGTAGATGAAGGTGCTTTTAGCTCTTGTGACTCTCTGACTTCCATTACCCTGCCTGCTGGCATGATTACCATTGGCAATAGTGCGTTTCAGAACTGTAAGTCCTTGAAGTCTATCGTTTTGCCTAATGGCGTAACTTCTATTGGCAATAGAGCTTTTTATGGTTGCGAAAGTCTGCTGTCAGTGAATATTCCAAAGGGCGTAACCACTATTGGTGAGTATGTGTTCTATGGCTGTAAGACACTTTCATCCATGACGTTTCCCGATGGTGTAACCGCTATCGGACAATATGCATTTAAGGATTGTAAGAGCTTGGTCGACATAATGTTGCCAGATGGACTGAACACGATAGGTACTTACGCTTTTAATGGCACCAGTTTAGTAGAGATGACCATTCCCTCAGCGGTGACCAGCATAGGTGACTATGCGCTTGCTGGAAATATTATACATTGTCTGCTGACCACACCTATCAGTGTGGGTACCTTGATGCAGAATGCGTCTGACGTGGTGCTCTACGTACCACAAGGCTGCGAACAAGCATTTAGCGAGGCCAACGGGTGGAAACAATTCCTGATAGTGGGTGCAGGCTATGAGAACGTGGACTGGGCTGATGGTCAGGTGGTTGTTGATGTTGACAATCCTGGAGGTCTGCGTTTGGCACTCATCGAACTGGATGACGAAGAAATCCTGCGTTTGAAGATTCGAGGCATTCTAAACAGCACCGACCTCGTATACCTTATTGAAGGTAAAGGTAAGATAGCCAATATGGAATCGCTTGATCTGAGCGATGTGACACTGGATTACGACGGAGGATGCTATAAAAGCAGCTCTTTCGACGGCATTAGCGATACTGGGTTTGAGGGACGCTATACATATTATTACCTGACGGAGGAAGAGGCACAAAGATCCAGCGATGTAATGGGCATCAGTCCTAAATACTACTTTTATTATTATGGTCCCAATCTGGCGGGTGCTTTTGAAGGATTGCCGTACAAGCATGTGGTAATGCCCCGCAACATAAAAAAAGCAGCACGCAGTGTATTTGCTAACTGTAAGAACTTACAGAGTGTTGAGTATCCGGGAGGGTTAAGCAATATTTGTGATAATGCATTTGCGGGCTGTGTGCGATTGCAAAAGATTTCTCTCTCTGAGACTGACAGCATCGGGCAGAGCGCGTTCCAAGGTTGTTCAACATTGGCTGATGTTGGAAGTATGGAACATGTCGAATACTTAGCTAAAAGTGCCTTTGAAAACTGTAAGCGACTGAGGGGTGGAAATGGCATATTATCGTTAGCGCAGGTAGACAGCATACCCAATTATGCTTTCAAGGGATGCATCAGCTTAGGTAATATCCTTCTGTCGGATAAATTGTATCATGTTGGTCAAAATGCCTTTTCAGGATGCAAAACTCTGAAATCTATTTCGCTGCCAGCAAGTTTGACGATGATAGATGATGAAGCCTTTGCCAATTGCGACATGCTTCAGACTGTTCAATGTACCGAAGTGCCGCAGCATGTGAACTATACAAGTTTCTATAACACCCCATGGATGAAAGCATTACCAGTGGAGAGTGGTGTCAAATACTGGGACGCTGTTGCCTTGAGCTATGATAGTAGTGGCACTGAAACACCAACATCACTATCTTTCCGCGAAGGTACAACAGCTATAGCAGACAGATTTATAGGGTCTATAAGTTATTCTAATCGTAACAGCATTACTAAGTTGACGCTGCCATTGTCATTACTTAGCATAGGAGCTGGGGCCTTTAGTAACAATAACTTGACAGCGCTTACGTTGCCAGAGAAATTGAAGAATATAGGCATTCGTGCTTTTTCAAGTTCATCACAGTTGACAAAGGTTACTCTTCCGGAAGGTTTGGAAATGTTTGGAAGTAGTGCTTTTGAGAATAGCCCCCAGTTGACAATTGTCAATTATAATGCTATAGCAGCACGGGGAGAGGAACAGTTCGCAAACTGCGAGTCGATAGAGAAAGTGAATGTTGGTGCTGCGGTGCAACTGTTGCCTGACGGATTATTCAAACAAAGTAAGAATCTGACCGTGGTAAAATTTGCGGATCGTATCGACGGAACACCGCTGGCTGTTGGCAATAATACATTTGAGGGATGCGCAAAGCTGACAACTATTAACTTGCCGACAAGCACAAGGGCCATTGGAAATTATGCTTTCTCTGGCTGTGCCAGCCTGAAATCATTTGCTATTCCTGAGAATGTAACGGTTGTTAGTGGTGGGATGTTGAGTAATTGTTCAGGTCTCACTTCAATAACTTTGCATGAAGGAATTACAACTATCGGCGATAATGCATTTTGGTGTTGTTCCCAGATTCCTTCTTTCACGTTGCCAGAGAGTCTTGACAGTATTGGTAAATATGCTTTCGGTTCATGCTATGCATTGACAGAACTGACCATTCCTGCTGGCGTAACACGTTTGGGAAATTGCTTTGTAGAAAGTTGTTATCAACTGACCCGCTTAGTCTCAAAAATGCATGAACCAATGGAAGTAAAGGATATTATTCCTATGAGTAATCAAATAGTAGAGGAAGTCTATGGACACTATTACAATTGGAGTGCATATAATGATATACATTATGATAATGTGACACTTATAGTACCTGACGGATGTAAACCACGATACAAAAGAACAGCCGATTGGAACAAGTTCAAAAATATTGAAGAGGAAAGTGGTAAGGACTTTTCTGCAACCAACAAACTCTATGTTGGCGGAAACACTGTTGTTAGTGGTGGTACGACCCAACTGACTGTGAGCCTTATGAATGATGCTACAGATTTGACAGCTTATCAGTTTGACTTGATTGTTCCTCTCGGATTCAAGATAGCAACAGATGTAAATGGCAAATACGAAGTTGTCAAAGGCAATCGCTATGAAGACACAAGTCACTCTTTGTCGGTGGAGAAACTGTCAGACCATCAGTATACAGCTGTCAACAAGTATCGTTTTGTTTGCTTATCAGCTAACAATTCTCTCATTACAGGCACTGATGGTATGTTACTGACGATCAATCTTCGTGCAAGTGCAAATTATGAGCCTGGCGATTATGAGGCGACATTGGATAACATTATTGTTTCAAAGACTGATGGAACAAAGTGTGATATGGATTATGTTCCTTTCAATATTGCCGTAACACAGGGTTCTACTTTATCCGGTGGTGATGTCAACGGAGATAATTCCGTAGATGTCAGTGATGCAGTTGCTACTATAAATGTTGTTCTACAGGGTTCTACAGACCCCGATATTATTGCACAGTATGATGTGAATGGTGATGGTGACGTAGATGTCATGGATGTAACGAAGATAGTTGTCATTATACTTGCTAATAATAGCAGTAATGCCCCCAGACGAGCAGCCATGAACAGGTTGGCTTTGGAGAATGTACAGATAACAGTTGAGGGTGACGGCTTCTTGGTTGATGTTGAACGACCAGAGCAATATACCGCATTCCAATTTGATATTGAAGTTCCTGAAGGATTGTCTGTAACAGATGTGATGTTAGCTGACGGTATGACCAAGCACAATCTTCATTTTGCTAAGAAGGGCTTGAACACATATACAGTGGTGGGTCTTTCGCTGGCAAACGAACTGCTGCCATCTACTGCTAAGGGCTTGATTGATATCCGCCTGTCAGGCACACAGGGTGGTGATGTCAATGTTAAGAATATAATGTTTGTCAATCCAAAGGGTGAGAAGACATACTTTAATAATAAGTCTGTGCTTGTTGGAACCACGGGTATCTATGGTGTCAGCACTCGCCAAATTCCTCATAGCATCTATGATCTGTCTGGACGTAAGCTGGATGTAGATCGTAGTCAATTAGAACGTGGAGTCTATATCATTAATGGTAAAAAAGTAATCATCAAATAAGAAAGAGCAATGAAGAAAAGACTGATGATAATTGTCACGATGTTGATGACAATGGAAATGGTAATGGCAACTGATAAAGTTACTATTTATGACTTTCTTATCTCACCTGGTCAGACTAAGGTGATAAAAATTTCGTTGGAGAATGATGAGGCTTATGCTGCATTTCAATTCGATCTCTACCTCCCCCAAGGTATAACGGTGGAGTCGTATAGTGCTAATGCAGAACGTGTCCCTACAAGTACAAACCTCTATATGTCGACATTATCCGAAGGTGTTTATCGTTTTTTGTCGGCAGGAATGAGCGTTGACCCGCTAGTAGGAAATAGTGGCGTCATTGTTTCGTTGACGGTAAAGGCTGATGAGAACCTTTCAGAGGGCGAGCTGACTGGGTATTTTCGCAATATCGTATTGGCTAAAGCAGATGCCTCAGGTCAGAAATATGAAGAAATGTCGTTCCCTATTACAATTGTTAATTCTATCCCTGGCGATGCCAATGGTGACGGCAGGGTATCCATAGCTGATGCCTCGCTGATTGTGGATTACATTCTCAGTGGCGGTACGATAACGATATCTGCAGGAGCAGACATGAATGGTGACGGAAAGGTTTCCATTGCAGATGCCTCTGCCATTGTTGACTATATTTTATCTAATCATTAATAACTAAAATTAAATTTTATGAAGAAATCATTGACATTTTTGCTTTTCTTCCTGACAGCAATGTTAGCCCATGCTGGTGCAACATTGACTCTTGATGAAGGACTAAAAGTGAAGCAGGGAGAGACGTTCACAGTAAACGTCAACCTGACAAATGAGAAAGCCGTATCAGGTATTGAGATGAAGATCTCATTACCGAGTGGGCTTTCTTTTGTGGGAACGGAAGAAGAGGGTGAGATGTATTACGGTGAGGCCACAGACCGCTCTTCAGCTTCTTTCTCAGGTGCTACTTTGAACGGAAATACGTTGACAGTGGCTTTTTTGGCTACAGCAGCGAAGAATCGTATCAAAGCAGGTTCAGGTTCTATCTTGACACTGACCATTAAAGCTGCTGCAGATGCTACCGTAGGTATTGGCAAGATTAAGCTTTTTGGTATGGAGATAGCATACCCTGGGGAAAGCCCAGAGAATCCTGCTGACGCAGAGTATGATTGCAATATTTACAACATATTCTCAATCACGGCATCTTCCGCTAATGAAGAGCTGGGAAGTGTAACGGGTGGCGGCACCTATGACTCGGGTACAACAGCTACGCTAACGGCAACTGCTACAGAGGGTTATCATTTTCAGAAATGGTCAAACGGTGTAACTGACAACCCTTACTCATTTATTGTAACAGGTGCGGCAAATCTTGTAGCGTCTTTTGCTCCCAACCAGTATAAAATGACATTTGTACTGGATAATGGTGAGGAAGATATTGTGAAGACATTGGACTATAAAAGTGAGTTGAAAGCTCCTGAAAATGTAACAAAGAAAGGACATTCTTTTACTGGATGGAATCCGGAAGTTCCTACAACAGTTCCTCTTGGTGATAAGACCTATACAGCACAATGGAAGGTTAATCAATACACGATGACTTTTGTGTTGGGTAATGGCGAAAAGGATGTGGTAATTACGCAGGACTATGGCACCCCATTGGTAGCCCCCGAAACTCCGATTCGTAAAGGATATGCTTTTGCTGGTTGGAGTCCAGCGGTGGATGCCACCATACCAGCTGAAAATAAAACTTTTACAGCACAATGGACGCTTGGTACATACACTATTACCTATGATTTAAACGGTGGTGCATTGGCTGAGGGTGTGACCAACCCAGCAAGCTACACAACAGAGAGTGAAAGTTTCACGCTGAACAATCCAACATATGCAGGATACACCTTTGCAGGATGGACTGGTACAGACCTTGAAGAGCCAACAAAGACGGTTACAATCGCAAAGGGTAGTGCTGGCAATCGTAGCTATAAGGCTACATGGACTCCTATTACCTATACCATAACTTATGATTTGGATGGTGGTGCTTTGGCTGAGGGTGTAACCAATCCAGAAAGCTACACAGCAGAGAGTGGTAGTATCACGCTGAACAATCCTACACGTACTGGATATACCTTTGCAGGATGGACGGGTACTGATCTTACCGAAGCTACAACAACCGTTCTTATTGCGAATGGTAGTATAGGTAATCGTAGCTATAAGGCTACATGGACGGTAAATAAGTATAAGGTTACCTTCAAAGATTATAATGACGATATTCTGGTGGCTGAAGCAGAGTATGATTACGACAGTGACCTTACTAATGTTGCTCCTGACATGACAGGTAAGACGAATCTTGATGGTGCACCTTTCGGTGGCTGGAACAACAACTACACAGGTAAAGTACCTGCATTTGATGTTGTCTATACAGCCGTTTACGGTGGAACATATACGCTGAAATTCGTGGTTGATGGTGTGACCGTACAGAGTGGCGAGGTGGACTACAATACTCCAATCACTGCACCAACATCACCAGAGAAGGAGGGATATGACTTCACAGGCTGGAAGGATCAGATTGGTAAGGACTTTACCGAATACAATGGAAAGATGCCTGCCAAGGATGTTACTTTCACCGCTCAGTGGAAGGCAAAGCAGTACACGATTACCATTGATACAGATGGCGGTTCTGCCATAGAAAACATAACCGCAGACTACAACTCTGTCATTGAAAAGCCAGCAGACCCAACCAAAAAGGGTTATAAGTTTACTGGCTGGACACCAGCGTTCCCAGAGACGATGCCACTTAACGGTGCATCAGTCAAGGCAACATGGGAGATTATAACCTACACGCTGAGCTACGACCTTGCAGGTGGTGCTTTGGCTGAGGGTGTGACCAACCCAGAGAACTTCACCGTTGAGAGTGATGGCTTCACGCTGAACAATCCAACAAAGACAGGATATACCTTTGCAGGCTGGACTGGTACTGGTCTTGAAGAGCCGACTAAGACGGTGACCATCGCAAAGGGTAGTACTGATAACCGCAGCTATAAGGCTGTATGGACAATCAATCAGTACACAATTACAATTGATACAGATGGCGGTTCTGCCATAGAAAACATAACCGCAGACTACAACTCTGTCATTGAAAAGCCAGCAGACCCAACCAAGAAGGGCTATAAGTTTACTGGCTGGACACCTGCGTTCCCAGAGAAGATGCCACTTAACGGTGCATCAGTAAAGGCAACATGGGAGATTATAACCTATACGCTGAGCTATGACCTTGCAGGCGGTGCTTTAGCCGAGGGTGTGACCAACCCAGAGAACTTCACCGTTGAGAGTGATGGCTTCACGCTGAACAATCCAACAAAGACAGGATATACCTTTGCAGGCTGGACAGGTACAGGTCTTGAAGAGCCGACAAAGACGGTGACCATCGCAAAGGGTAGTACAGTGAATCGCAGCTATAAGGCTGTCTGGACGATCAATAAGTATAAGGTTTCCTTCAAAGATTATAATGGC
>Ga0256405_10007483_pt1 | contig 16409 bp, 9 predicted proteins | sample RumenRJG_02DNA_FD_189096 | JGI IMG/M metagenome (GOLD analysis project Ga0256405, IMG submission 189096) | Bovine rumen microbial communities from Lethbridge, Alberta, Canada - RJG_02 | ecosystem: Host-associated > Mammals > Digestive system > Stomach > Rumen | place: Canada: Alberta | collected...
CGCTCCGCGTCGAGCCCGCCGGGGATCGCGGCCAGCACACAGACCTTGGACGCCAGGCCGATCAGCGTGTTCTTGGCCTGGCGCAGCGGGGTGTGGGCCAGCTTGCCCTCCGAGGGAAACTCCCGCGTCCGCTCCAGGAAGCGCTGCAGCCGCTTCGGATCGCCCTGCTGAATGTGGTGGTACAGCTCCTTTTCAAAGGCATAGGAGCTGCGGCTTTCTTCGTTCTCCTTGGCGTCAATGGCGGTCTCGGTCAGACGCTGGCCGCGGCTTGCTTCGTTCCGCTCGTCCTCCGCGTAGAAGTCCTCCACCTTTGCCTCTTTGCCGTTGAATACCAGATGCAGCAGCAAAAGCAGACGAACAAAGCGCGCGTGGGAGTTGATCGGGATACCGTATATCAGCTCCGCCACAGCCTCCTGATAGGCAGGAGGCGTTTTTGTTTCTTCAAAATACTCGTGCAGCAGCTTTTCGGTGACCGGCGCGGTAAAGACCGGCCCCAGAAACAGGTCGACTCCGCGCCCCTCAAGTCGCACATGGCCATACTCCAGATCGGGATTGATGGCGGCAAACTCCGGATTGCGATCCGGGTCATAGACCGGCCAACTATCCTGCGGCTCGAGCCCCAACAACTCCGACAGGGCAGCGTAGCGCAGAACCCCCTCCTGATACAGCACGGTCGGGATCCCGGTGGTGGCATAGAACTGGCGGCAAAAGGCGATATAGTCCATGGTCGCACTTCCTTCCTGCAACCAGTATAAAGCGGAAAAGCGGAAAGAACAAGCGGGAATTTACAATTCCGGGCGCGATTTTGCAATAAGAAAGCCGCCGCTTTTGGTACAGTAAGCTCAGAAAAGAACAAAACGACCAGAGGAGGAACGACCATGAAACAGAACATCCGTATTTCCCCCGTTGAGCCCAACCGCGGCGCGCTGGACTTCTCCCATCTGCTGGACGCCCCGGCGGGCTGCCACGGCTTCGTGCGTGTGAAGAAGGGCCATTTTTATTTTGAGGACGGCAAGCGTGCCCGTTTCCTAGGCTTCAACATCGCCACCCGCTCCAACACCCCGACCCACGAGGACGCGGAAAAGCTGGCGAAGCGTTTGGCCAGCATGGGCGTGAACGTGATCCGCCTCCACGCGGCCGACGCCCCCATCGGAGAGGGAGCCGGCAACTGGTCCAGCTGCAGGGAGGCGCCGCTGCTGGACTATGACAAGGGCACGACCCGCGTCTTCAACCCCGAGGGCCTTGACCGCTTCGACTATCTCTTTGCCAAGCTCAAGGAAAAGGGCATTTACCTGCACATCGACCTGATCGTGGCCCGCGCCTTCCTCGAGGGGGACGGTCTGGAGCACCCCGGCTCCATCCCCGCCTGCATGAAGCGCTACCCCATGTACAACGCACGGCTCATCGAGCTGCAGAAGGAATACGCCCGGGAGCTGCTCTGCCATGTGAACCCCTACACCGGCCTTGCCCTCAAGGACGATCCGGCGGTCATGACCGTGCAGATGAACAACGAGGAGAGCGCCATCAAGGGGAACACCGGCGCGGACACGGGCGAGGAGATGAAGCCCTATCGGGACGAGGTTTCCCGCCGCTTCGGGGACTTTCTGCTGATGAAGTACCATAGCCGCGAGGAGATGAAAAAGGCCTGGACCCGCGAGGGCGTCTGCTCTCTGGGCGAGGACGAAGATCCCGCCGCGGGTACCGTGCGCGGCATCGAGGGCGGCTTCTATCAGTCCGTGGGCGAACCCATGGGCGACTGGAACGCCGCCGAAGGCCCGGCCCGCTACGCGGACTGGATGGAGTTCGGCGCTAGGATGAACCGCGCCTTCTACCAGGAAATGAGGGACTATCTGATCTCCCTGGGCGTAAAAGTCCCCATCGTGGCCAGCAACCTGATGGCCGGGGCGGCGGACGTGTACGGTCACACGGACGGCGATCTGATGGAGAACAACACCTACTTCAACCACCCGCTGCTGCCCGTGCAGAACGACACCTACATGGTCTACGGCCCAGCGGAGTATGTCAGCACGAACCCCCTCACCGTGCAGCGCGGCATCGGCTCCATGGGCACCACGCTTCTGAGCCTGGCCTCCGTCGCCATCGTGCAGGGCAAGCCCTTCATGCTCTCCGAGTGGAACGAATACGGCCTGCACCCCTTCCACTCCACCGCCTTTGTCCACACCGTGGCCTATGCCTGCCTCAACGACTGGGACGGGCTGATCCTCTACAACTACAATACCTCCGAGCACCCGGAGGACGAGCCGGCCGACGGAATCATCACCATTTTCGACTCTTACAACGACCCGGCGCTGATCGCCCAGTGGGGCTTCATGGCCAGTGTCTTTTATAAAGGGCTGATTTCCCCGGCAAAAAATCGGGTGGACGTGGTCTATACGCAGAACGACTGGAAAACTCTGCCCAACTTCCACGCCATGCCCATGTGCACCCTGCCTTACCTGACGGCCTTCCGCAACGTCTTCCTCGACGGCGGCGAGCGCTATGAGGGCGACGCGGACGTTGCCATCAACGCGGGCTACCTCAACGGCGGCGATCTGCGGGACGCCAGGCACGGCGTGTACTACGCCTGGTCTCCCTACCGGGACGCCAAGCGGAAATATCTCAATGAAAACCGCCTCAAGGACGCGGCGAAGAACACCGAGGAGATTCAAGCCGGCGTCCACCTGGGCGAGCAGGCTCTGGTCTTCGACAACGTGGCGGAGATCGCCCAATACGGCGACTACCGGCAGTTTGCCTCCCTGATGGACAGGGCCATGAAGCAGTGGGGACTTCTTTCCGACGATCGCGGCTATGTGGACGGCAAGCTGATCTCCGATACCGGTGAGATCTGTTTCGACCCCGACCATGCCCGCTTCTCGGTTCAAAGCGACAAGTGCGGCTATTTCAGCGGCGCGCCGGAGACGGAGACGGTTCTGTCCGATCGCGTGACCGTCAAGGCCGCCAACGAGCGCATTTCTCTCGCCCTGCTGCCCCGGGACGCGGAGACGCTCTCCGACGCCCGCGACTTCCTGCTCATCGCCCTCGGCACCACCGGCACGGACGCCGAGAGCTTCACCCCCGGCCCGGAGCTGATGCCCGGATTGCAGTTCACCATGGTGCGCAAGGACGGCAAGCTCTACGCCGAGACCCTGGAGGGCAGCGTATTTGTAAAAGCCACGGCTGCGAAGCTCACGGTGCTTGATCCCGTGGGGCGCGAGCTGGGCGAGGTCAAGGGCGAGAGCCGGGACGGCGGCGTGTACTTCAGCATGCTGGGCGACCTGCCCGGCGTGCAGTACCGGCTGAGCATCGAGGATTGATATGACGAACGAAACCGGGCTTCTCGGCAAGGCTATATTTGAATTTACCGAGCATAACAGCGCCTGCGTCATTCGTGACCCGGAGACGCCGCGCTACTGGTACAACTACCTCTGGAACGAGTTGGGCTACTGCGCCCAGGTCTCCCAGATCGGGCACGGGCGCAGCTATTATCTGAACGAAAAGGCCGACATGTGTATGCTCAACCGGGACGCAGCGCGGTATATCTATCTCCGGGACGAGCAGAGCGGCGAGAGCTGGAACCTGGGCTTCGGCCCGCTGTGCGAGAGCGTGGAGGACTACGCCTGCACCCACGCCATCGGATATAGCTCGATCCGCTCAAGCAAAGACGGCATCGCGGCGGAATGGCGCATTTTTGTGCCAACGGATCTCACCGGCGAGTGCTGGACCCTGTGGCTGGAGAATACCTCCGACAGCCCCCGGATGCTCAGTGTTTTTCCCACGGTGAGCTTCTCCCTGGACGGCTTCTCCCATCCGCGCTACTACGAGATGTATCGCAGCATCGAGATCTCGTTTGACGAAAAGCTGAACGGTATCTATTGCCGCAGCGCCCACCCCTTCGCGCCGCACAGACGCTATAACGGGTATCTCAGCTCCTCTGAGCCGGTCTTTGCTTACGACGGCGACCTGACCGCCTTCTTTGGCGCTCTCAGCACCCAGACCGAGACGGATGCGGCTTCCACCGCCCGGTATCAGCGGCCCAAGCGGCTGCTGAACGGCGAAAACTGCTCAAACTCCGACGGGGCACTCTTCATCCCCGGGGCGGTGCTGCAGCACAAGCTGAGCCTGCTGCCCGGCGAGCGGCGGGAGATCCGCCTTGTCTTTGGTGTGTCGGAGTCCATCGAGGAAGCGCAGGAAGCCGCCGCCATGTACACGACAGAGGACGCGCAGAGCGCCGCACTCAAAAAGGCCGAGGCGGCCTACCGGGAGAAGTACGCGGCGCTGTCCGTGCAGACGCCGGACGAAAAGCTGAACCGGATCATGAACCTGTGGCTGAAAAAGCAGGTGGACTTCTGTATCGTGGGCAAGAAGGGCGTGCGGGACAATCTGCAGATCGCCGTAGCGCTCTTAAACTACCGACCGGAGAAAGCCAAAGCGGAGATCCTCGAATGTCTGCGCCACCAGTTCCGGGACGGCCACGCGGTGCTGACCTGGTACCCCTATGACGACACCCGCTATTCCGACCAGCCCTTCTGGATCATCTGGGCGGTGTGCCAGCTGCTCAAAGAGACCGGCGATAAAAGCATTCTCGACCTGCCCATCGAGTGGCAGGATGGCGGCGAAGCGTCTGTTCTCGACCATGTAAAGGCCGCGGTGCGGCGGTTGCTGGACGACCGGGGCAGAAACGGCCTCGTCCGCATCTACTTTGCCGACTGGAACGATGCGCTGAACATCCCGCCCGAGGAAGAAGCGGAATCCGTTATGCTCTCCGAACAGTTCTGTCTGGCGCTCAGCGAGCTGAAAGCGCTGATGCGCTGGATCGGAGATGAGGAATACGCCGCATTCTGTCAGAAGGCCTATGACGAGATGAAGGCCGCCATCAACCGCGCGGCCTGGGACGGTGGCTGGTACTGCCGGGCGCTGGCTCCTACCGAGAATATCGGCTCCAAGGATTCAAGCGGCAGCAAGATCTACTTAAACGCCCAGACCTGGGCCGTGCTGGGGGACGTAGTACCGGAAGACCGGCTTCCCGTGCTGCTCTCTGCCGTGGACGGCTTAGAGCGGGACTTCGGCTTTCCGCTGAACGATCCGCCGTACAGGGGCTATGACCCCATGGCGGGGCGCATGTCCGGCATGCTGCCGGGGCTCTTTGAAAACGGCGGGGTCTACTGCCACGCCAGCGCCTTCAAAATCCTGATGGACTGCGCTCTGGGACGAGGCGACGACGCCCTGCGTACGCTCAAAAAGATCATGCCCGACAGTGAGAAAAACCCCTCCGCCCGGTCCGGCGCGGAGCCTTACGTCTTCACCAACTGCTATTCCACCCATCCCAAGTATTACGGCCGATCCTATCAGTCCTGGACCACCGGCACCTCGGCCTGGAGCCTGATGGGTCTGTACGAGGGCATCCTGGGCGTGAAGCGCGACTTCGGCGGATTACGGATCGAGCCTGCTTTCCCGAGCGATTGGGAACATGCGGAACTGAAACGGCGCTTTCGCGGCGCGGACTATGTCATCCACTATCGCCGCACGGGCGAGAAGAGCATCACCGTGGACGGCAGGCAGATCGAGGGAACGCTTCTCCCCGATTTCCGGGACGGGAAAACCCATTTGATAGAAGTGCATATTTGACGCGATCTTACAATTTCGGGCGGGATTTCGCAATAAAACCGCGCAGAAATCCCGTACAATGGGTACACAAGGAAGAGAAAAACAATTAGAATATAACAAATGGGAGGAAGCAACATGGCAAAGGTCAGGAAGGAATACGACGCCGAAGGCGTGAAGCTCACCATGCGCACGCGGGACTATCTCGCGGACATGAGTGGCCAGCTGGCGCTCGGTATCATGGGCAACCTGGTGGGTCAGATGACCTACTTCTACACCGACAAGGTCGGTATGGCCGTCGGATCGGTCGGCGTGGTCATGGCGATCGCCAAGATCATCGACGCCTTCACAGACGTGATCTTCGGCAACATCATCGACCATTCCCGCGGCGGCAACAAAAAGTATTTCCGCTGGATGATCGCCCTGGCAATCCCGGCCGCGGCCATCGTGGCGCTGATGTTCACGGTTCCGAAGAATGTGGCCAGCGGCGTGCAGGTCGCCTACGCTTTGGTGACGAACCTGCTGCTGACAGCGGTGATCTACACCATGATCGCCACGCCCTTCTCTGCCGTTATGGTCGTGCGGACGAAATCCAACAGCGAGCGCAGCAGTATGGGCGTGTTCCGTGCGGTGGGCAACTACGGCGCCGGCATGATCATCGCCATCGCCACCATCCCCGTAACCAATATGCTGGGCGGCACCCAGGACGCCTGGATCAAGTACGGCGTCGTGCTGGCCCTGGCGGTGCTGCTGCTGTTTATGATCTGCTGGCTCAACGGCCATAAAGCCGCCTTCACCAGGGAAAACGCCGACGAGAGCGGCGGTCCTGCCGTGCCGGAAGAGGAGCCCGTTCCCTTCGGCCCCGCCATGAGCATGCTCTTCAAGAACAAGTACTGGGTCATCGTCCTGCTCTTTAACCTGATCACTGCGATCACCAACGGTATCGTCGGTTCTGCCGGCACCTATTACTGCAAGTGGATCTTCGGCAACGACAATCTGGTCGCCCTGCTTGGCGCCGTCGGCCTTGTGGCCACGGTCATCGGCTTTATTCTCTCCAAGCCCATCATCAGCAAGCTGGGCGTGACCAGGACGGTCTCCGTCGGCTGCCTGGGAGCCGCGCTGATGGCCGGGATCCGCTGCTTTGCCCCCGCCAATTTCTATCTCTACGTGGGCACCTCTCTGATCGGCAGCTTCGTGCAGATCCCGCTCATGTGCCTCTACGGCGTGCTGCTGGCCATGGCGGTGGACTACAACGAATGGAAGTACGATAAAAAGCTGGTCGCCATGTCCTCCGGCGCCATCGGCTTCGGCAACAAGGTCGGCAGCGGCCTTGGGTCTCTGCTGCTCAGCGCCTTCCTGGTGATCGGCGCCTATGACGCGACCCTGGCGGTCGCCAGCCAGTCCATGCGTTGGTCCATCTATGGCTTCTCCAACTATCTTCCGCTGGTCATCAATCTGCTGATGTACTTCATCTTCCGCGGCTTCGACCTGGAGCAGAAGCTGCCGCAGATGCGTGCGGAAGTGGAAGCCCGCAAGGCCGGAAAGTCGGCAGAGTAATCACAAATTCACAGGGAGGGATCGGTATGCTTTTCATCGACGAGATCCGGATCGAGCACGCGCTTGGCCCGGTCGTCACAGACAATCCGCAGCCCCGATTCTCCTTTTCCCTCACAAGCGACCGGAGAGAGTCTTCTCTCCGGTCTGCGCATATCCTCGTCGGGGATTGGAGAATGGAAGTGATCGATCAGTGCTGCACGGTCTACAACGGCCCTGCGCTCTCTCCCCTCACGAACTACCCGGTGCGTGTCGTTGCCACGGACGACGCCGGGGAGAGGGCTGAGGCGGAAACCTCCTTTCAGACAGGCCGCCTGGATCTGCCCTGGCAGGCCTCCTGGATCAGCGACCCGAGCTTTCATGTCGAAAGTCCGAATTCTCCAGCGCCTATGGCCTTCCGCCGCCGCTTTCAGACGGAAAAGGAGCTGGCGCAGCTTCGCTTTTTCACAAGCTGTATGGGCATTTTCGACCTGTATTGGGACGGAAGACGCCTGAATGAGGACTACTTCGCCCCTGGCTTTACCAACTATGAATCGGATTTACAATATACGGTAACGACGCTTCGGAACATTCCGGCCGGCACGCATGAGCTGACGGTCATCGTTGCCGCAGGCTGGGCCGTGGGACGCACGACCCATGTGGATAACACCAACAAATCCAGATCCAAGCTCTCTGCCGATCGTCAGGCGCTGCTTTGCGAGATGCGGCTGGAATACGCAGACGGCCAGCAGGAAGTGTTCGGTACGGACGAAAGCTGGGAAGTCACCGAGGACACGCCCTGGCGCTTTGCCGACTTCTTTGACGGCGAGGTGTACGACGCCCGTATAGTCCTGGATAAGGCAAGCTGGCACAACGCCGCGGCGGAAAAGCTCCGGGTCAAGCCGAAACTCTCCGCCCGCTGCGGTTTGCCGGTGACTGCACACGAGGTGCTGGCGCCGATCGCCTGGCTGGAAGCCCCCTCCGGCGAGCTGATTGCCGACTTCGGCCAGAACATCGCGGGTGTCGTGTCCTTCCGGGTCAAGGGCAAGGCGGGACAGGAAATCGTCTTCCGTCACGCCGAGACGCTGGAGCGCGGCGAGCTATATGTGCAAAACCTCCGCAGCGCCAAGCAGGAGCTGCGCTATATCTGCCGCGAGGGCGGGCAGACGTATTCGCCGCGCTTCACGTACATGGGCTTTCGCTATGTGGGGATTCGCGGCGTTCGGAAAGAAGACATTGAGCTCAAAGCGATCGCTGTCTATTCCGACCTTGAAGCCGTCGGCTCCTTCCGCTGCTCAAATGATGACTTGAACCAGCTGCAAAGCAACCTGAGTTGGAGCGGGCGGGACAACTTTGTGGACATCCCCACCGACTGCCCCCAGCGGGACGAGCGGCAGGGCTGGACGGGCGACATCGCCCTGTTCTCGTCCACAGCCTGCTTCAATTATGATATGAGCCGCTTTCTGGAAAAGTGGCTGAGGGACCTGGCAAGCGAACAGACGGCCACCGGCGCGATCCCCTTTGTGGTGCCGTCCCGGAAGGGCGTTACGCCCACCATGACCACCTCCTGCTGGGGCGACAGCTGCATCCTGGTCCCCTGGGCGGTCTATCAGTCAAACGGAGACAAGACTCTGCTTTCCCGCCAGTACCCCAGCATGAAGAAGTATCTGGCGGATGTGCAGCGCTGGGCGGCGCTGAGCCTGCCGCTTCACGGCTCGCCCTATATCCTGCGCTTTCCGTTCCAGTTCGGCGACTGGTGCGCGCCTTACGGAGCGCTGCCGGACTGGCTGAAAAAAGGGCCCTGGATCGGCACGGCGTATTTCTATCACAGCAGCGTCATCATGAGCCGTATCGCGGCGATTCTCGGCAAAGCAAAGGACGCGCAGCATTACGGGAAGCTCTCCGAAAAGATCCGGGCTGCATTCCGCAAGGCTTTTACCGATGGGAAAGGGCGCTTGAAAGAAGAGTTTCAGGCGGGCTACGTGCTGGCCTTGGCTTTTGGCCTGGCCGAAGGTGGAGAGCGCCGCGTGATGGCCGAGTGCCTATGGGCTTTGATCAAGGAAAACGGCGGCCATCTGAACACCGGCTTTACCGCAACTCCCTTTATTCTGTTCGCCCTTGCCGACAACGGTTTTGCGGACGAGGCCTATGAGCTGCTGCTGCAGGACACCCGTCCCTCCTGGTTGTATGCGGTACGGCAGGGCGCAACGACAATCTGGGAGCGCTGGGACAGCCTGCGCGAGGACGGTTCCATCGAAGAATCCTCTCTCAATCACTACGCCTACGGCGCGGTGGGTGATTTCTTCTATCGCCGGATCTGCGGCCTGGAGGCTATCGAGCCGGGCTATCGCCGCTTTGCGGTGAAGCCAGTTCCGGGCGGCGGATTGACCTGGGCAGAATGTGAGCACAAATGCCCCTTCGGTCTGATCAAAACGTGCTGGGAAACCGGGAACGGCGCTTTTCGTCTGGCGATCACCGTTCCCATCGGAACGATCTGCGAACTGACTTTGCCAAACGGAGAGCGGCACAGTCTGGGAAGCGGCGAGTACTCCTTCACTGTATCTATGCAGACAGAATAATGATTATATGATGGCGAAAAGCCAAAAAGCTTTTCGCCGCGCCGCGCTGCGGCGCAGCAAAACAGCCAAGCTGTTTTGCCATATATTCATTGCAATGAGCATCGGGCGAATGATTCACAGAATCATTCGCTGCCAAACATATCGTTTGTCAGCGAAATCAATCGAAGCTTCGATTGATTTCGCCATCCGATGATCATTATAAGCAAAAAGAAAGGTGCCACATGATCTTTTTTCTGATACTCGCAGGTCTTGCGATATTCTTTTTCTTCTCCCTGCTTTGGACGGGGTATAAGGGGTTTTATTTCCCCATCTTGATCCGCAAAGCAGGCAGCGGCATCAAAAAAGTCGCCTGTGTGGGCGACAGCATTACCTACGGCTTTCATATCGACAACTGGTTTTTTCACAACTATCCCTATATCCTCCAGGTGCTTTTAGGCAGCGGGTACTATGTAAGGAATTTTGGCCTTTCTGGAAGTACTGCCATGCGCTCGGCAAAAATGTCTTACCGCCGGTTTCCAAACTACTGCAAGAGCTTGAAGTTTCTGCCGGATGTGATTGTGATCATGTTTGGCACCAACGACGCCAACGCGCAGAACTGGAATGGCCCGGAGGTCTACACTGCGGAGTACCGGGAACTGCTGCAAAGCTACCGGGAATTGTCTTCCCGCCTGATGATCTGGCTGATGACACCGCCCCTTCCGCTTTATCCCAAGACGGAAGTAGACCGGGCCATGAACGAGCATATTCTGCAGGAGCAGGACTGCGTGAAAGCACTTGCGGAGGAACAGGATGCGCAGTTGATTGATCTGTGCGAAAAGACGAAAGATCATCCCGACTGGTTCCAGCCGGACGGCGTCCACCCCAACGCAAAGGGTGCTATGGAAATCGCGCACATTATATATGATGCGATCAAGGGAGCATGCGTATGAAATCTTATCAAGAACCGGGCAGATCTCCCGAAGAAAGAGCAGCATTGCTTTTAACTGAACTGTCTTTGGACGAGAAAATGGCGCAGCTGGGCTGCGTGTTCCCCTTCGGGGAGAACGCGCAGGATTTTAACTGGATCTCCGCGCAGATGCCCTTCGGCATCGGCCAGGTCAGCACCCTGGAGATGCGGCGAATCGAGACCTTGGAGGACTGTGCCGCGTGGCAGCGTCGGGTGCAGGAGATCGTCATGGCAAACTCTCCCCACCAAATCCCGGCCATTTTCCACATGGAGGGCCTCTGCGGCGCGTTTTTGCAGGACAGCACCAGCTTTCCCTCCGGGATTGCCCGCGGCGCGGGCTGGGATCCGGAACTGGAAGAGGAAATCGCGCGGACTGTCAGCCGTCAGGAGGCCGCCTGCGGCATCACGCAGATCTTTGCTCCGGTGCTGGACGTGACCCGCGACCCCCGCATGGGGCGTCAGGGCGAGAGCTACGGCGAGGACCCGACCCTGGCCGCCTCCCTCGGCGCAGCCTATACCCGCGGCATCCAGAACACCGAGACAGCAGGCCGCAGACCTGAGAGCGTTGCCAAGCATTTCCTGGCCTTCCAAAACTCCCAGGGCGGCATCCACGGCACCCACAGCGATACGCCTCCACGGCTGCTGCGGGAGATCTACGCCAAGCCTTTCCAGGCGGCGATCAACGCGGGCCTCAAAGGGATCATGCCCTGCTATGATTCCCTGAACGGCGAGCCGGTCTCGGCCTCGAAAGAGCTGCTGACCGGACTGCTGCGAGAAGAGATGAGGTTTGACGGACTCTGCGTCAGCGATTATGGCGCTGTCGGCAATGCCCACAGCGTGCAGCACATCGGCGAGAGCTTTGCCGAGGCGGGTTACCGCTGTATGGAGGCCGGGATGGACATGGAGCTGCCCTCTACGACCGGATGGAATGATGAACTGAAGGAGATGTTTGCCTCCGACGAGGCGGATATCGCGGTTCTCGACCGGGCGGTGCTGCGGGTGCTGGAGGCCAAGTTCCGCATGGGCCTGTTTGAACATCCCTTCGCCTTGCAGGGGGAGGAGCTGCGCGCGGCCTTCTCCGATCCTTACGACCGGGAGCTGTCTCTGCGCTCTGCCCGGGAATCTCTGGTGCTGCTGAAAAACGACGGGGCGCTGCCGCTCCGGAAAACGGTCAAAAAAATCGCGCTTATTGGCCCTCATGCCGACTGTGCGCGCAAATTCTTTGGCGGCTATACCCACCTGTGCATGATGGAATCCACCCTGGCGGTGGCAAACTCCATTGCCGGTGTCAGCGGTGTGGTGACGGATGGACGGCCTATCCAAACCATTCCCGGCACGAATATCCAGTCCGACGAGGGCGAAGAGTTCGACGCGATCCTCTGTCGCCAGAAACCGGACTGCCGCAGCCTGCTGGAAGAGCTGCGGGCGCGTCTGCCGGAAGCGGAGATCACGTATGCCTATGGCTACCCCATCGCCGGAGCGGACGAGAGCGGCTTTGAAGAAGCCTTGGCCGCCGCGAAGGACGCGGATGTGGTAATCCTGACCCTGGGCGGCAAACACGGCACCTGCTCCATGGCCTCCATGGGCGAGGGCGTGGACGCCAGCAACATCAATCTGCCCGTCTGCCAGGATGCGTTTATCCGCGAAGTATCGAAACTGAGCAAGCCCCTGATCGGCGTACACTTCGACGGGCGGCCCATCTCCAGCGATGCGGCGGACGAATGTCTGAATGCCATCCTGGAGGCGTGGAGCCCCGCCGAATGCGGCGCGCAGGCGGTGGTAGACGCTCTGCTGGGAGACTGCAACCCCGGCGGCAAGCTGCCGGTCTCGGTCGCGTATCACGCGGGACAGATCCCCATCTACTACAACCACCCCTACGGCTCCGCCTGGCACCAGGGGGAGAGCATCGGCTTTGTAAACTATGTGGATCTGCCCCACACCCCGCGCTATTTCTTCGGCCATGGCCTGAGCTATACGAGCTTTACTTATTCGGATCTGCGTCTTTCTGCACAGGAGGTGGACGCAGACGGCAGCTTGCAGATCGGCTGTACCGTGGAGAACACCGGGGCGCTCCCCGGGGACGAGGTGGTACAGATCTATCTGCAGGACGAATATGCGGAGATGACCCGACCTGTAAAGGAACTGGCAGGATTCTGCCGCGTGACGCTGCAGCCGGGAGAGAAGAAGCGCGTCAGCTTTGAGATTTCCCCCAGCTTTCTGGCCTTCCTCGACCGGGACATGCGCTGGAAGATCGAAAAGGGCGCCGTTGAGGTACAGCTCGGCAGCTCCTCCGAAGACATCCGTCTGACCGGCCGCTTTCGGATCCGGACGGATGCATGGATCGACGGAAAAAGCCGAAGCCTCGTTTGCATACCATGTGTCGATGCCTAAATAGAGCATATCCATTTGATCAGATTCAGAAAAATGCCCAGAGTCAGCTGCAAGATTGCTGTCTCTGGGCACAATCATTTAAATTTCCCTCATCTGTCCGTCTGTCAGTACATCTGTCATGATCTTGGCCGCCAAGCGAAAAGCGTAGATAAAGGTTTATACAAGTTAAAGCTATAAAATGAAGAAATAAGCAGGGTTTGTAAACATTGAGGTTGAAATTGAATACGACATTATCACGGGGTGGCTAACAGACGATGGAGAAGTAGAATCTGTCATGATCGGAGATTCAAAGAAATTCTCTTCTGATGCTAGATTCCGCCCGGATGAAACTGTTGTAATTACTTATCACACACTTAAGAAAAACAAGCCCAACTGATGCACCCTGCCTCCCCCCAAATGCACCCTGTTTTCAGAAATGCATCCGACTCTCCGAAAGATGCACCCCGTTATTTCGGAAATGTAGTGCGGAAACCGATTTTGAACAAAATTATCAAAATCGGTTCCCGCACTGTTTGTTTTTCCCTTGTATTTCGGGCTTTTTCGACTTGCCCGTTTTACGGCACAAAAGAGAAACTGTTAAAAACTGAAGAAGAAAAAATATGACCGGTCATCATTATTTGTGGTAATACTTGTCTTATCTAAATGCTTTTCCTTCATACACAATCAGCATATTACGAAGTGATTTTTCTTGACTTTGATCAAGCCGTCGTTCTGCATTTTTCCCAGTTCCTTTGATAGCGCAGTCCGTTCCACATTCAGATAATCAGCAAACTGCTGCCGGTCGAACGGAATATCAAATTCGGTGCTCTGCGTTTGAAGCGATACGGTGTTCAGATACGCCATCACCCTTCCGCGTACTGTTTTCGGAGCCGTGTGGAAACTGCGTCCGGACAAATGAAGGTTCTTTAAGGCTGAAATCATTAACACATTGGCCGTGATTTTGGTGGCCCATGCTCCTGATGCAGACATCAGTTTTTGTGTGCTGCTGACACGAAGAATGAGGATTCGGCAGGTTTCGTTGGCAACGACATCCACAAGCAGAGGTTCGTCTTCAAGCAGCGCATAGGTCTCTGCGAAGAGTTGCCCCGGCCCAACGTGACTGAGGATCGTCCGGTTCCCCCAGGCGTCATTGCTCTCTATAGTCACACTTCCTTCCAGGACCAGGCCCAGCCTCTCCGTGACATCCCCGGCATGAAGGAGAACATGACCCTTTTTGTATTGTTTTTCCTGTGCCTGAAGGAAAGAGAGCGCCCCGGAAATCTCGTCTTCAGACATGCCCATGAATAGCCTTGATCTCTGAAGGAAAAAAATGTCCATAAAAACCCTCACACATTCGTAAAATGTGGTTATAACCACATAACGTCACTTTGGAATATAGTATAGTAGCCTCAGAAAATCAAGGGAGGTAAATGGTAATGATCCGTAAGATTATCCATATTGATGAAGAAAAGTGCAACGGCTGCGGGCTGTGCGCAGAAGCCTGCCACGAGGGAGCCATCGACATCGTGGACGGGAAGGCTAAACTGGTCAGGGAGAACTTCTGTGATGGTTTCGGTGATTGCCTGCCAAACTGCCCGACCGGAGCGATTTCGTTTGAAGAGCGTGAAGCTCCGGAATATGACGAAAAAGCAGTAAAAGCTGCGAAGGAGAAAAAGACGATGAACGAAATGACGCATGAACACCATGAGGGCGGCTGCCCAGGCTCGAGGATGATGCAGTTTGCACAGACTGGAGCGGATAATGCTCCCGTAAGCGCAGGAAAGCCTGTTTCCCGCCTGAAACAGTGGCCCTGCCAGATCAAACTTCTGCCGACTCAAGCTCCCTTCTTCGACGGTGCAAAGCTGCTGATCGCGGCAGACTGTACAGCATACGCCTATGCAAATATGCATGAGGACTTCATGAAGGGCAAAATCACCATCATTGGTTGCCCGAAGCTGGACGCGGTGGATTATTCCGAAAAGTTGACGGCAATCATCCGGGATAATGACATTAAGAGCGTGACCATAGTCCGGATGGAAGTTCCTTGCTGTGGTGGACTACAGCGCGAAGCGGAAACAGCACTCCGTAACAGCGGCAAATTCATCCCTTGGCAAGTGGTGACAATCTCCCGAGATGGAAAAATCCTCGAGTAATGCACCCTGCCTCCCCAAAATGCACCCTGTTTTCAGAAATGCACCCTACTCCCGGAAAATGCACCCTGCTTTTTTGGAAATGCACCCTGAAAAGCCAAAAATGCACCCGAGTTCTTTTCTTGGGTGCATTTTTCTATCAAAATATGAGTACTAAGCCAAAGAAACAGCTTGATTTCGTTACGATTTCAAGCTGTTTCTTCGTTTTTTCTACATTTAATTGACGAAATGCGTTGCTTTTCTTGCGCACTTTCAGCGAAGTGCGTAACCCACTATATCTCGTCCTGTTACCCAATGAACACCAAAGCGGAAGCAATCAGAAATTGCCCGGCATAATAAGTGATGTAGTTCAGCGCAAGGTCGATCGGTCGCTCCTTGCCTGTGCCGAAGTAAGTGTCGCTGAGGATCAGATCGGAGATCGCAAAGAACACACCGCCGATGAAGATAAGGTTCAAAGGTGTTTTCTCCCAGCCAAAATTGAGCGCAAGGCTTCCGGAGATCAGCACCGTGGCGAACAGGAGCACACCGTAGGCGATCACAACCGGTTTGAACTTCCCATAGTTCAGCTTCATCGGTTTCTCCAGGACAGCATTTCCGATGCTCAGTACAAGGGCGAGCAGAACCGGAACGATTACCGTCATGGGCTTGCCTGAGGGATAGCAGGTCAGCAGCATGCCGATGATATACAGGATATGTCCGACGCCGAATACGCAAAAGCCCGCATAGGTGAAAGGCTCATCTTTTTCAGGGAATACATATTTGAGATCCAGCCAGATATCACCCAGCAGGCCACACAACAGGCCGAGCACCACGAAGGGGCAAAGCAGGCTGGCGTTTCCTTTCGAAGCGGAGAGCCAGGCCCCGTATACGCCCACCATGATGAACAGCACGGACACGACGGACTTTAACAGCACCGCCTTAACCGAATAAGCCTTGATCTTCTCCCGGATATACACAAACAACAGCACCGTGCCGCACACAAGTAACAGAGGATATAGCATAATAGCGCCTCCTTATCAGTTGTTCCCGACTGCCCTCTGCGTTTCACGCCAGCATTCAGGGGCTGCACATCTATTCCGCACCGCCGTTTTTCAGCTTCTGCTGCCTGCGGCCGCTATACTGAAAATACGAAAAAGAAATCTTCTTCCCGGCATTGATTGCCGCGTGGATCGCATCGACGATGTAGTAGATCTTTTCGTTTTCCGGCTTGATGCGGCTCCCGGTGCGCAG
>Ga0256405_10007484_pt1 | contig 16409 bp, 15 predicted proteins | sample RumenRJG_02DNA_FD_189096 | JGI IMG/M metagenome (GOLD analysis project Ga0256405, IMG submission 189096) | Bovine rumen microbial communities from Lethbridge, Alberta, Canada - RJG_02 | ecosystem: Host-associated > Mammals > Digestive system > Stomach > Rumen | place: Canada: Alberta...
CCGAACACGATGATAAAAACATTGAAATGAACAAAATCAGTTTTGCATTCAGACTCCATAACTGATAATCTTCACTTGAACAGCCTGTTGAAGTTGCAAGCGAAAGCACCTGAAAAAATGATGCCCCGAAAGAATGTAATATTGAAAAATGATTTTCAAAATATAAAATCAAAGCCAAAATAGTAGAAATTACAATGATAATTTTTGTATAAAACCTAAATTCTTCACTTTTCCAAAACAGGCGCGGGTCCATTTTTGTCAGAACTTTCGACTGAACAACAAAACTTGCGCCTGCAATAAACATAAACAAAAATATTATCCCGACAATGAGGTTTGAACCATACCCTCCGATACTGTGCGCATTAGGTGAAAATCCGCCTGCAGAAAGAGTTGACATGGCGTTGCAGATACAGTCAAACGGGTTCATGCCTGCAAAATATAAACATAATGCACAACAAAAAGTTAAAGTGGCATAGACTATCCACAGGGCTGATGCCGTATTTTTAATTCTTGGGGTAAACTTTTCTTCCGTCGGTCCGGGGGCTTCAGCAAAAAACATTTGCCTTCCTGCAACCGCAAACTGTGGCATTATGGCAATAAACAGGACTATAATTCCCATACCGCCGAGCCATTGCATAAACGAACGCCAAAAAAGAAGCGATTTTGGAATATCAAATGAAGTCAAAATCGTTGCACCCGTAGTAGTTATACCTGATACCGCTTCAAAAAACGAATCTATAAAACTGAAACCGTTAAACAAAAACGGAATACACGCAATCAGCCCGAACAAAACCCACGCCAAAGATGCAACAACAAGCGCTTCGGTTCGTTTTATGTCATTCAACGCATCATCATCTTTTGCATGCTTTTCCACTTTACGCAGTATATCACCGACTGCAAGAGATAATAACCCTGCCGTAAGAAAAGCAATGGCGCATTGCCATTCCTGAAATATAAGAGCGACAACAAGCGGAATGAATATCATAAATCCGATATCCGCAAGCAAAAGACCTATTGCGTTTGCTATATAATTAAATCTCATTATACTACCTTAAAATGCTCCTTAATTGTCTGAGCGTCCTGCGCTTTTGTAAAGACAATCAAAATATCTTTCATCTTTATTTGGGTATCGCCTTTCGGAATAATAACATGACTACGGCGCTGAATTACCCCGATAATTGCAGGTGCAGGAAATCTTATATCTTTAATAAGTTTTCCGTCAAAATCGTTTTTAACGGGAATTTCAAGAACCTCTGCTTCACCCTGTTCAACCGTTGCAAGAATGTCAACATCGGCTTCATCAAGGTCGTTTCGCACTTCGTTGATAGCCGAAGTCTTTGATGATACCGCAATATCAATTCCGACTTTTTCAAAAAGCGGAATATTCAAAACTTTTGAAACCCTTGCGATTACACGTTTTACGCCTAACTGTTTAACTAAAAGCGAACATAGCAAATTGCGTTCGTCGTTATTTGTAACCGAAATTACAACATCACAACTGCCGATTTCTTCTTCATCAAGAAGTTTTAAATCAGTTCCGTCGCCGTTAATTACAAGTGTTGAATTGAGTTCCTGCGACAAAAATTCACATCTTTCATAATTTTTTTCAATAATTTTTGATTTAATTTTCATCACTTCAAGATTTTTTGCAAGCATAAACCCAACATCTCCGCCACCAATAATTGCGACAGACTTTACACGTTCTTTTTCGTGGAAAAACGTTCCTGCAAGAATATCTAAAGACCTTGATGTTCCCATAAATATCAGTTTATCGTCAGCATTTATTTCTGTTAAACCGTTCGGAATAAACAGTAAATCATTTCTTTTTATACCAACCATAATGGTATCTTTTGTAAATCCGCAGTCTTTAACCATTTTCCCGACTATGGAGGATGTCGGTTTGACTTTATATTCCAAAAGTCGTGCCTTACCGTCAGCGAAGTTTTCAACATCAAGCGCATGTGCAACCGTAACTATTCTGAATAGTTCCTGAGTCAGAAGTTCTGCCGGCCAAATGATATTATCAATAAAGAAATCACTTAAATATTCGTTTGATTTATCCTGCGCCATTGCGTTCTGGTATTCTTTTTTGGATACAAAACAAATCGTTTTTACTCCGCTGATTTTTTTAGCCGTCAGACAAGCAACAATATTTGCTTCATCAAGTCCTGAACAGGCGATAAAAACATCGGCTCCCGTAATATCCGCTTTTTTAAGAACTTTTATATCCGTTGCACTGCCAGAAACAAAACTTATATCAAGTTTATCAAATTCTTCCGAGCGGTTTTCTTCTTTGTCAATAAGAGTTATATCGCAATCCTCAAAAAATTCCGTTGCGATTAAACACCCTATTTCTGTTGCACCATATATTACTATTTTCATAAATCACCTATCCAAGTAATCCTAAACCTGCAAAAATGTAGCCCGTTCCCATTAAAACAATATAACGAATAAACATCAGAGCAATTACCGCAACTATCGGTGAAAAATCAAAAGGCCCGATATTCGGAATGATTTTTTTGAATAAATCCAAATATAAATCTACGGATGATTTTAATGCACTTAATATCGGATTATCCCAGTTTAAATTCGGTAACCATGTCAAAAGGCATCGTACACAAATCATCCAGAAATAAATCTGAAAACACATATCTATTGCCCAAAATATATTTTTTATCATTCTTCTTTGTCCTCGCTTTTTTGATTTTTTTCTTCCACCACTTTTTCTTTGAATTCTTCCTTAACTTCGGAAACAATCGTTTCGATGTAATCTTTTTCGTTTTTCTTTACCTGCTCAATAAACTGTTCAGGTGTCATTACAATAACTTTTGGCTCTTTCGGAGCATAATATTTGTCATATATTTTTCCTAACCCCATCATTATAAGGGCTGAAATAATCATGACAAGCATTGGCGAAATTATAAACCCGAAAACAGGCGGAATTAAGTAAAATCCTGCAATTTTGAATATATAATTAAACAACGGATAATTAGGATTTATATTTGGTACAAGCGCCAAAAAACATGCCATCACTACAAAATATAAATAGTAATTTACCAGTCTGTATAAAAATCGTATAAATTTTGCCATAAATTAATCCAATTTTGTTGAATTTTTACATTCGCAATTATTCGTTTCAGTTGGAATTTTTTCAATCATGTTAAACAACAAAGATTTAAGATTTTCAACATTATTATTGAACACTTCCAATACTGCTTCATGCGAAACAGGAGGAACATCTCCGACCAACCCTGCATCATAATCGGTTATCAAAGAAATATTTAACGGACACATATTGAGTTCTTTAACCAAATATGCTTCAGGAAACGCAGTCATATTAATTACCTGCCAGCCCTGTCTTGTAAAGAACGCCGATTCTGCTTTGGTTGAAAATCTCGGGCCGTTAATTACGACAACCGTTCCTCCGTCATGAACTTTTATCCCAAGTTCCCGTGCCGTTTCAACCGCAAGTTTTCGGAGTTCAGGACAATATGTATCGGCAGGTGACGGGTGCTGAACAACAGGACCTTCAAAAAATGTTGATTTTCTGCCGTCTGTCCAGTCAACAAACTGGTCGCAAATTACAAAACTCCCCGGTTCAACTTCTTTTTGCAAACTGCCTGCAGCACAGGGAGAAATTACTCTTTTACAACCCAAATGCTTCATTGCCCATACATTTGCTCTGAAATTAACCAAATGAGGCGGAATAGAGTGGTTTCTGCCGTGACGGGGCATAAATGCAACCCTGTGTTCTCCGATTTTGCCGATAAAAACACTGTCGCTTGTTGCACCATAAGGGGTGTCAACCTTTACTTCTTCAATGTCTTTTAAAAAACTGTAAAATCCCGAACCGCCGAATACACCGATATCCGCTTTATTTAATATTTCCATAAATACTCCTTTTATATAAAATATGCACTCTCTTATTGAGCATATTTTACAATACAAAAGCGGAATATTCAAATTTGTAAAAAAAAGAGGGCAAATGCCCTCATTGGAATTAAGAATAGCTGGAAGTATGAAAAAGATTATCTACATTAAAAGGGAAAAACATTCTTATTAAAATTATCCTGTTGGTTAGTTTTTGAGGGTAATATTCAATATTCACTCATAAAAAATAATGCCTTGTAAAAACACAAGACATTATTGATTGGTTATATAGGTATTTATGTTGTTTATGCTTCTTTATGATTTTGTTTGTAGATATCCAAAAGGTTTGTGATTTCTTCTTCAGTCGGTTTTACTTCCTGATGTTTTTCATCACCTTTTGCTGACGGAGTGAAAGTATCGGTTTCCTGCGCCGGCTTTTCGCCGTTTTGCATTTTTTCACGTTTATCAAGCCATTTTTCAACTTTACTTGCAAACGGTGTTGCAATCAACGGAACGATTACACGTTTACCGACAATAGTTGCAGCCGCAGTATCAAGTACAAACTTGAATACGTCTAATGCACCTTTTTGGACTTTTTCATCAAATACTTTTCCAAGCCCGATTTTTCTTAAAATAGGTTCGCCTTTTTTAGCTGCCAGCATACGCATTCTTGTAATCGTATTAGATTTTGCTATCGGGTTAAATGATTTATTAAAGATTTTATTAAATATTGTTCCTGAATATTTTCTCATTGCAAGGAACATACCGATTTGCGCCAAAATCATTAACAAACCGTTTGTTAAGTCTAATGCGGCAACGAATTTACGTTTTTCATCAGGGATTTTTTTGTTATTCATACTCTGAGTAACATACATTGCACAGCCGATACCGTCTTTTGCGATGATTGAACCGACTACTGCAGTTGCGAGTGCTTTTTCCAAATTGCCGTCAAACTTGTCGCCAAGCCATTTTGCAGATTTAAAATTCGTTGCTTTGGCAAGACCTCTGCCGATTCCTTTTAATGCGCTGACACCCATTGTACTTAAACTCATTATTTATCACCTCCCTGCTGTTGAACCTGCTGGGGAGATTTATCTTTTTTCACTCCTGCAAGTTTCGGGAAGAAGATTTCCATAAATCGCGGGTAAACCCAGTTAAGAGCCGTACAGGTGATAGGTAAGGTAATCAGTACACCTACACCGATTTTTGTAATCTGGTTCCAACTCTTATAGTTATTATCTACAAGTTTTTTGTATGCTTTTGCTATATCTTTGTAGATTTTTTCGCTTATCTTTTCTGCCTTGCTTCCGAATGTATCAGTATTTTCCAAAATCGGCTCAAGTATAGGATCGCCTTTTTTGAAGGTGCAGGCTTTTTTAACTTTTGCAATAGCCTGTCCTATTATACTTTCATCTGCAAGCAATGGTTCTTTAATTTTTGCTTCTTTAAGTTCTATGATACGTTTTGATAATACCGAATTTCTGTCAAGAAGTGCCTGTTCATAAATTTCAGGAGTAAATCCGTCTTTATGATTTTTGCACATTCTCTTAATTGATTCTATACGCTGGAGAGTTCTTTCAATTCTGTTTGCACGCAAATCTTCAGGTTTTGCCATAATTTCGGTTAAAATAATTCTGATTTTCGGATTCTTTTCATTGTCAAGCAAAGTCTGAACTGAAGTTTCAACTTCTTTATACAATCTTTTGAGTTCTTTTTCACAATTTGCTTTTTTAACTTCATCAACAGGAGCTGTCTTCATTATTTGAACATATTCCGTCATAGCATCCCCGACTTTTTGGGTAGGAACATCTTTAAAGATTTTTTTCAAATAATCTTCGTTCTCTATCAAAGTTTGCGCTCTGTCTTTGTAGAATACTATTTGGTCATGAGTTTTCTTGAGAGACTGAGCATCTTTGATGTAACTGTCAATTTGTTTGTTTATAAGACCTGCTGTTGTTTTATGTTCAAGTTGTCTTTCACCGATATGGATTACATTGTCTTTTTCAATACCATCGGCAACAATTTTGAGCTGATTACTCTTGATTTTGTCAACTCTGTTATCAAATTCTTCGGTAAAAATTCTTCTTTGTTCTTTTGCTTCATTGCTAAACCAAGACTTGATTAAAGACGGTTTTGACAAACCTTCTTCTTTCATTGCTTTTTTGACATTTCCTTTAATATACGAATCGGTATTTATAGTCTGCTGGTCTAAATTAAGTCTTGCATATTTTGATAATTCCGGGTTATTAAATATTGCATCTAAGCCTTTGTCAATGTATTTTTGAACACCTGCCTGGAATAAAATTGCCAAAGCGGCAGAAACAGGCTGACGCATTGCAGTATATTGTTTTGTATTATCTACGTCCTCTTTTTCTTCCTTAGTTGCATTCTTCGGAGCGTGTACAAACGGGTTAAAACCGATAAATATCGGTGCTACAAGTCCGGTACCCAATGCTGTTAACAAAATCCCGCCGATTTCACCTTTTAACCACTCGAAAGACTTCATAAATTCTATTGTCTTCTTATGATGAAGCATATTCATCATATCTCTTTCGATTTGTGACATGCCGGTGAAATTCGGAGTATTTTTCAGATTCTTAACACCCGAATTGTACGGATTACTCTTAATTTGAGTATTTGAATTTACAATATCTACTTTCATACTACCTATAAACCTTCCATATATATAGAAACCTGAGCGAAAAAAAAATTGCTAACATATTCTTAATTATTAAGAAATATTAAGAGTCTCTTTTTGTATTCAGGCAGATATATAAAATCCCCGAAACTACTTATCTTACTTACATATCCCAATTTCAATAAGCAGAAACAAACTTTATTATACAACGAAAAAATTAAAAATAAAGAGGGAAAATAAATAATATGTTTTATGTTAATAAAAAAGCCCTCCGATAACGGAAGGCTTTTTGAAAAATTGTTTTCAATTTCTATTTATTTTTATTATAAAAATCATTCATCAAACTGTCTAATTTAGACATATCGCCAAAGTTTTCGTTCTTCAACTGTTCACGTTTGTCAGTTTTTGTATTAACCATGAATACTGTCGGGAATGCTGCAATTTCATATTTTTTAACAGCTGCTTCGTATTTTTTGTCTTCTACATTAACTTTAACAAAGTTGAACTGATTTTTGTGATTTTTATAAAGTTCTTCAAATATAGGCATAAATCTTACACAAAAACCGCACCAGTCAGCATAAAACAAAACTATCATCGGTTTTTTAGCCTTAACTGCTTTTTCATAAGGAATACCGAATTTGTATTCTGACGGTTTTTTAGTCGGTTCGTTTGAATCCGGCTGAGCAGGTGCTTCAGCAGCAGGCTGAGCAGAAGGAACTGCACCGTTTGATAATAAACCTTTTACCTGATAACCCGTAACTGCACTGAATGTGGTAGCAGCAGCAACAAGTGTTAATAAACCCATTTTTAATGCTTCTTTAGCACCAAAATTTTCTGACATGTCTTAATACCTCCGTTAAATAAATACTCTTTTATATTATTACAAACAAAATCATGATTACAATTAAAAAATTATTTGTAAATTTATTTTAATATTTCTTAACACATGACTTGAGAAAATATATATCATAGTATATACTAAATATATACCCATAAAAATATCTCGTGTTTACCCCATATACGGCAAAAAAGCCGTGGGATTTGTGCTGTAAAAAATAAGAGGAGTTTAATGTTATGAGCAATGAAAAGGTTATTCGCATGAAAAATTGCTATCAAGGTGTAGAAAGAAGAAGCGTACAAAGAGATGAAAATGATGAACTGAACACTTATTTAAGAGAAATTTCATCATACCCGCAACTATCGGTTGAAGAAGAAAAAGAACTTTGCAAAAGAATTGAAAACGGTGATTTGAGTGCAAAACAGGAACTTATAAGAGCAAATTTAAAACTTGTTGTCACAATAGCAAGAAAAACCATTCACATGTCAGGTTTGCCGTTTGTTGATTTAATTCAGGAAGGCAATTTGGGGTTAATGGTGGCAGTCAAAAAATTCAACTACAAACTCGGCTACAAATTTGCAACTTATGCAGGCTGGTGGATTAAACAGGCAATGTTTAAAGCAATTTCGGAGCAGTCACACTGTATGAAAATTCCTGTTTATATTCAGGAAACCCTTTCTAAATATTCAAAAATTAAATATCAACTTGAACAAACTACCAATAATCAGGTTAAAGTCGAAGATGTAGCAAAAGAAATGAATGTTGCACCCGAAAAGATTGAAATGTTTTTATCCGCATATACAAAAACCGTTTCAATAGAAAACGGAATTGAAAAAAATGACGGCAAAGAACTTAATGTTGCGGATATTTTGGCTGATGAAAAAGCACAAATCAGTGAAAATGTTGAATATCAGTCATTAAGGAAAGATATCGACAATGTTATTTCAACACTCAAAGAGCGTGAAAGAGATGTTGTAAGGATGCGTTTCGGGCTTGATGACAGTGAAAAATACACTCTTGAAGAAATCGGGAATTTGTATGGTGTCACTAAGGAATGTATCCGTCAAACAGAAATGAGAGCACTTAAAAAACTGAAAGCAACAGGAGCCCAATTATTAGAATGTTATATCAGTTAGTATAATTTAAATAGTTTACAGGTTTGCAAGTTTGAAAGTTTGAAAGTTCATTTCAAATTAATTAATAACTGTAACGAACCTCAAACATCAAACTCAAAACCCACAAACTTTAAAAATAATTTCTCGTGTTTATTGTAATCCTTTCAAAAAACCGCAACTCTAAAAGAGAATTGCGGTATTTTTATAATGAAAAATTTATTATTACGGTTGTAATTTGTCAGAAATTTTTAATGCTTTTTTCAGGACGGTAATCGGGCCAAAGAAAAAACCTTCTTTAAAAACTTTACCGGCAACCTCTGCACAAATTTTTGGATGTTTTTCGGTACCACCGACATATACGTCAGCATGAACACTGTTTTTTGAAAGTTTTTCCAAACATTTATCTGCTTTGTTGAAACCTTTCCAGCCCAGTTTTGTTGCAAGAACATATTCTACTTGATTATAATTCGGATGACATTGCAACCCCTGAAAACTTTGACTATTTACACTTTGAACCTGCATAATTTGACTCCTTTTTTATAATTTATAGAACATGAAAAACCCCCTGAAAAAATTTTTTGCTATATTAATTAACAAAAATAAAAATCGTCATTCAGAGGAGCAAAAATTACGAAGATTCTACGCTCTGTTCCGAATGACGGTTTATTATTCTTTAAAATTAATCTTTTTTCTTTAATGTCGGAAATGCAATGACATCACGAATTGACGGTGAATCGGTTAAAAGCATAACCAGACGGTCAATACCCATACCCAGTCCGCCCATTGGTGGAACGCCGTGTTCTAACGCACAAATATAATCTTCATCAATCGGCATAGCCTCATCATCGCCCTGAGCCTTTGCCTGCATCTGGGCTTCAAATCTTGCTCTCTGGTCTATCGGATCAGTGAGTTCAGAGAACGCATTATCAATTTCCCAACCGTTAATTCTTGTTTCAAATCGTTCTGTTAAACGCGGATTATCTCTGTGAACTTTAGCCAAAGGCGAAATATCACGAGGGTAATCATAAATATGAATCGGCTGAATTAAAGTCGGTTCAACTTTTTCTTCAAATACTTTTTCTACAACCTGTCCCCAGTTAGAACATTCTTCGGTATCAATATGCAAAGTTTGCGCTGTTTTTACGGCTTCTTCAAAGGTTTCAATTTTATTAAAATCAATTCCCGTTGCTTCTTCAACAGCACCAAGCATGGTTTTTCTGTCCCAAGGAGGTGTAAGGTCGATTTCGTTTTCGCCGTATTTGATTTTTGTTGTACCAAGAACTTCTTTTGCAACGTAGGCAACAAGTTCTTCTATCAAATCCATCATATCGTAGTAATCTACATAGGCCTGATAGAGTTCTATCATTGTAAATTCAGGGTTATGACGGGTATCAATACCTTCATTTCTGAATGAACGATTAATTTCAAATATTTTTTCACTCACACCGCCAACCATAAGTCTTTTCAGATAAAGTTCCGGTGCAATTCTTAAATACATATCCATATCAAGAGTATTGTGATGAGTGATAAACGGTTTAGCATTCGCACCGCCTGCCTGCGGGTGAAGCATCGGTGTTTCAACTTCCATAAATCCTTTTGAAATCAAAAATTCTCTGATTTTTTGGATAATTAAACTTCTTTTTTGGAAAGTTTTGCGAACGTCCTCATTTGTAATCATATCGACATATCTCTGACGGTATTTTGTTTCAACATCTGTTAAGCCATGGAATTTTTCCGGCAGAGGCAAAAGCGATTTTGACAAAATCTCTAATGATGTTGATTTGATGGTGAGTTCGCCTCTCGGGGTTCTGCGGACAGTTCCCTCAAAACCGACGATGTCGCCTATATCAACTGTTTTCAAAGTTTTTAAATTCTCTTCGTCAAGGTTTTCTTTGTGTGAAAAAACCTGAATTTTGCCTGACGCATCAACAAGGTCTATGAACATTCCGCTGTTGCGGACAGCCATAACACGACCGGCAACTTTGTAACTGTCTGAGGTTTCTTCGCCGACGGGGAGATTTGCATATTTATCCTGCAAATCCTGTGCCATTATGTTCTTTTCATATTTATAAGGATAAGGATTTAATCCTCTTTCTCTTAAATTGTTTGCTTTTTCAACTCTGATTTGGCGGATTCTGTCTTGTGACGAACCTGCTTCACGCGCTATTTCCTGTATTTCTGCCATATTCATATCCTCTTTAATTTGTAATAAGTAAAAATATCATAACATAAACAAAAAATATTATGCTCTTATGATTTCATCAACTTTTTGGTCAAATTCGCCATGGGGTAAATTTCGGGTAAATAATTCCTTTGGTATCGGGCAGATTGTTTTGAAATTTTTGCAGTATTTATTTATAAATCTGTCATAAAACCCACCGCCATAGCCAAGACGATAGCCATTTTCATCGCACATAAGCGCAGGCACAATAACCAAATCCAAAATATCGGGGCTGACAGGATTTGAACATGGTTCACAAATTCCAAAAGATGATTTTTTTAATTCCTTGCAATAGGGACAAACCAAAAGTTCTTCGCCGTCAACCTTTGGCAGATAAAATTTTTTATTATCATCAAAAAGTTCTTTCAAATCGACTTCAAACTCCGTCGGATAAAAAAGCATCACATTTTTTGCCTCAATATAAATTTTGTTTTGTCTTACCAAATTACATAAATCTGCACTAATCTTTTTCATATCAAGATTTTTGCGGATATTTTTTGCTTTTTTGCGAAGTTCGATTTTATCAGTCATATTTTTAATATATAATAAAAATTGCCATGACTGAATACAAACAAATGAAATTAATAAACCCGAACTGGGATCAGCACGGATACATACAGGTTTACACGGGTGACGGGAAAGGAAAGACTACTGCTTCTTTGGGACTTGCCATGCGTGCTTTGGGAAGGGACTGGAAAGTATTAATCGTCATGTTCACAAAAGGCGGAAATGATTACGGAGAACTCAATTCATTCCGTCAGTTATCCGACAAAATTGCAAATAACCTCACCATTGTTCAGGCAGGTTTGGATAGAGTAATTTATAAATCAAACGAATGTGAAAAAGACCATAAAAAAATCAAAAAAGGCTGGAATTTGGTCAAAAAAGCAGTCAAAAACGACGAATATCAACTGATAATTATGGACGAAGCCAATATTGCAATAGATATGGGTATTTTGGACGTTGATGAGGTCATAAAAGTTTTAAAAAGCAAGCCTGATGAGATGGAAATTGTTTTGACAGGCCGTAATGCCCACCCCAAAATTGTTGAAATTGCACATCTTGTTTCACGCATTGAACCCGTTAAACATTACTGGGATAAAGGTGTTCACGCACGAAAAGGAATAGAATATTAAATATTTCCTCTAATCGTATTAGATAAATTCTTTCAAACTATACTAAAAAGTTGATTTTTTATATCTCAAAATTTGTCATAATAAAGATGTCATCACACATTTTGCAGGAAGAGATATGAATATAAACGAAGAATGTCTTTTGGGTTATTTAAAAAATCCCGATGAGTTGTCATATAATACCGAAATTTTGAAGATACACAACAATATTCTTGAACAAAAGTTTGTTTTAAAAAATATTCTTGTCAATTTCCCTGCAATAAATTATACTGAACAGGTGAAGGGGTAAATTTGGCTCACCTCCTATTAAAATATAAAAATTTAGCAGGATAATTATGTTAAAAAAAATTTTATATATTCTCTGGGTTTTAATTTTAGGTTTTTTAATTATTTTCGGGCTGAAAAACGGCAATTATAAAACCTTTCTTTCTTCAATGGAAAACCGCAGTTTTGATATAAGACAGGAATATATTTCATCAGTCGGTTTAAGACAGCACAATAACGATATAGTTATTGTTGCCATAGATGATGCAAGTTATGAATATATTTTGGAAAAATACGGTGAATGGCCTTTAGACAGAACAATTTACGCAAAACTGACCGATTATATTGAAAGTCAGTCACCAAAGAGTATTGCTTTTGACCTGATGTTTGTAAAATCAATAAAAAGCAATGAAAATTCAGATAAGGCGCTGGTTGATATTTTCAAAAAATACGATAACGTTTATACCGCAATGAATCTTGATAATCAGGAAGCGGATTTGAGAACTCCCGTAACTTTACCCGAAAAATTGTCGGTTAATCTGAAAAATAATTCAAAAAAAATTGATACTAAATATTATGAATTTACAAACTGCAGAAGCATATTAGACGGTATTTTGGATGCTACAAAAAATATCGGTATGATTAACGTTTTAAGAGGAGATGACGGTGTTTTAAGGCAAATGCCGTTGTTTTTAAACTATGACGGCAAATATTATCCGCAGTTAGCGTTCAAAGTTGCCCTCAATTCGCTCGGATTAAAAGATAAAAAAGATTTTGTGATAAATAAAAAAGGCGAACTTATTTTGGGCGATAAAAAAATTCCCGTAAACAAAGACGGCTCTGTCACCCTGAACTGGTACGGCTCAAACGGTACTTATGAACACATTTCGCTTTACAAACTTTTAAAAGCGATGGAAGGCGATAAAAATTACAAATTCGATTTTAAAGATAAAATAGTTTATTTCGGGGCGACGGTTTCAAGCCTTTCCGATATAAAAACCGTACCTGTTGATAAAGTTTACCCGGGTGTTGAAGTTCAGACGACTTATGTAAACAACCTTTTAGACAACAATTTAATCAAAAAAACAACTCCTGCCGTAAATATTGCACTGACGCTTGCACTTGTTCTTCTGACAGTCATTATTGTTCTTGCAATAGACTCCATGCCTGTCATTATCGGCTTGACCGTAACACTGTACTTTGCTCATGTCATTATGAGTTATTATATGATGATTCATCATAATCTCTGGGTGGAAATTGTTTCACCGATAACGTTTACCATTCTTGCTTTTATTTTGACGGTAATCGTAAAATACCTGATTAAATCAAGAGATTTTGACAAACAGTATAAACTTGCAACAACTGACGGTTTAACCGAACTATATAATCACAGATATTTTCAGGAGCAGATGCAGATGTTCTGCGCTAATGCAAAACGCTATGAGGGTGTATTTTCACTCATCATTCTTGATATAGATTTCTTCAAAAAATTCAACGACAATTTCGGGCATCAGTCGGGCGATGCAGTATTAAGACAGGTCGCATTTGTATTGAAGAAAAATGTTCGTGCAACTGATATCGTATGCCGTTACGGCGGTGAAGAAATGAGTATAATTCTTCCGAATGCGAAAGAAGATGAAGCAGTTTCTATTGCGCAAAAATTATGCGATATTGTATCAACTCAAAAATTCAAATTAAGCAATAACAGAGAAAGCAACGTAACCATAAGTCTTGGTGTTGCAACTTACGGCCAAACCGACGGCACAGAGCCGTCAAAGATTATAGAATCGGCAGACAAAAGGCTCTATAATGCAAAAAATAACGGCAGAAACAGAGTTAATTGATAAAGGCAACAGGGCAACAAATTCGTATCAGAATAATGGATAATAAATTTTTAAACCAAAAAATTAATATAAAAGATTTATCATCAGATTTTCCTTATAATCCGTACCTAATCGGAAACAACGAAAAGCAGATAGACCAAATCTGCGATTTTTTGCAAAATGATAAAAAACTTCTGCTTTTAAACGGGTTTGCAGGCTCAGGCAAAGGTGAAATTCTGAATTATGTGAACTCTCACCTGAACGAAAATGTTGTGCTTATAAGATATATGTGCCTTGAAACGACAATTTTAGACGATATGCTTTTGTCGTTTTTTGAAACTTTCAGAAACTATGCACTAAAAGGAACTATTACACTTCCAAAAGGAAAAGTGGATAATTTTACACAAAAAATCAATTCATATTTCAATGCCGTAAATAATCCGATAGTTGTTGTTCTTCACTCATTTCAGGCCATTTTGAAAGAGAACAAAAAAGACATCCTCAATTTTATAGAACACCTTGAAAAATTTGAAAATATAAAAATAATTTTATCGTCAAGAAATTTTGATTACGAAGAATTTAATAACGTTGATTATGACAGAGTAACAATACTTGCTTATACAAAGGAATATTTTGAGAAATATTTAAGAGATAACGATATAAAAAATATCGGCCCGTTATCAAACGAACTCTACAAACAAACAAGAGGATATTACACCTATATCAACCTTTCCGTGAGAATAATGCAGTTAAGACAGTACAGTCTTGTAAAATTTTTAGAGGTATTTTCAAAAAGCGGAATGAGTTTTTCTGAATTTGTACGCAAAGAAGCCCTTATGCTTGTTGATCCTGTCAGTCTGCACCTTTTCAGGCTTCTTGCACTAATGAGAATTCCTATTCATGTAAATTTAATCAAATCACTTCATTTGTTTAATCAGGAAAGAATATACTTTTTTGTTCAGAATTATCTTTTGGGAGTTGACGGCGAAAGTCTTTACCTGAAAGACTTTTACAGAGAAATCATTGAACAGCAGATTCAGCAGGGTGTAATGGTCAAACTCCACAAGGCATGCGTTGATTTATATGAAACACAACTGCCTCTGAAACCTATGGAACGTGATTTGAGATTATCCCGTCAGACCATGAGAAACGAAATTGATTATCATTCGTTGTTTTTACCTAAAAAACCGATTGTACAAACTTTTCAGCCTAATCTTGCACAGTTTGTTCAACCGCTTACTCCAAAACAGGAAATCCCTGAACAAACCCAGACTCCTGCACCGGTTAAAGAAGAAACAAAAGAAGAAAAAATTGAAAAGATTAACTTTATTTTTGAGGATGAGTCAATTCTTGAAAATATTGCATCGTCAATTAATAATTTTATTCAGGAAACAGCAAGCAATAAAGAAATTACGCTTAGCAGTACAAGAATGTCTTTGACAGATATACTTAACCGTGCAAAACAGGAAGAAAGCAAATACAATTACAAACAGGCAGTTTTATTATATCAAAACGCCTTAACAAAAACTGATGACAATAATTTCGACGCATTTCTGCCGACAATTTATCAAAGACTTGTATCAGACTACAAACAACTTTCAGACTGGCATAATGCTCTTGAATATCTGACCAAATTACAGGATTACTATTTCAATATTTCGGAAGAAGAAAAAGCGTGGGAAGTCCAGCTTGATATGGCAAATATCTATTTTACGACCTATAAACAGGACAACGCAAAATACATTCTTAACGAACTTGACCAAAAAACAAATCTGTCGAATGATTTGAGAATAAAGGTTTACCTCACCCTTGCAAAAATTTCTAACAACTTAAACGAAGAATTTTCATACTATCAAAAATCGGTAAAACTTATAACACCTGACACCGACAAATCAGTACTTGCACAACTCTATTACCGCATCGGCGGAATTTTTGACGAAAAAGACGATATAGAAAAAGCCGTATTTTATTACAAAAAATGTATTGAAATAAACAAAGATAACAATTATCTTTCAAGAGCGATGGCAAACCTTGCAGAACTCTATGACGAAACAGGTAAAACTGATTTTGCGGTAAAATATTACGAAAAAAGTATAGAAATTGATAAAGAAATAAAAAATTACAACGGTCTTTATTCAAGTGCGCGCCACCTGTCTGAAATTTATGCCCCGAAAGACAGCACAAAATCTCTTGAATACTTAAATCAGGCATACCGCTACGCAAAACAGTTGAATGAGCCGTTCTATATCGCCGATGTATCTTCAGAAATCGGCAACTATTATCTTTTAAGAAAAGATTTTGAAAACGCCTATAAATATTTTGTTCAGGCAAAAAATACCGCAAAAACTTCTATGACAAAGGATAATACCGAAAAATTTAACTCAAAACTTGAATATATAAACAAATTTGTTTCAGGTGATGAATTTGCCAAACTGGAAGAAAAATATGGAAAATAAACAGGATTTTATAAAATACTCCGAAATTTTTATTGAAGAAAATCACAAGGT
>Ga0256405_10007485_pt1 | contig 16405 bp, 12 predicted proteins | sample RumenRJG_02DNA_FD_189096 | JGI IMG/M metagenome (GOLD analysis project Ga0256405, IMG submission 189096) | Bovine rumen microbial communities from Lethbridge, Alberta, Canada - RJG_02 | ecosystem: Host-associated > Mammals > Digestive system > Stomach > Rumen | place: Canada: Alberta...
ATCGATGAATGCCTTGTGGTACCCATCTACAAGTTTTCGAGTAGACAAATTGTTCAATGATGCTATTGTATTACGTTCTCTGATTTGCAAAATTACAAAAAAAAGGAGAGAGAGGAAGGATTAAAACTATTTTAGTATTTGCCAGCAATCAGAATTGAACAACCCTTGGTCGTTGGATAAGGTATGAGTTCAGAAGGAAAGAGAACAATCTCTCTTGGAAGAGGTGAAATCCCTATAACCCTAGTTACTCCTTCCTGCGCCGAAAGGTGCTACCCTGCGAGCAACTTTTTATGGGCCATTCTTGACGTTTTTGGAACATTTTTTGGCCACTTTTAACGAAAAATCCCTCACGGAGTGCTCTGCAAGGCATTTCAGCGGAGAGGACGAGAATCTTCGCCGGCGCTCAGGATTACAACGGGCGGAGCATCGTCAACTGGAGTGTCATTTGCCGGGACGCCGTGTGCCGACAGGTCATCTGCCGACTTCTTTCCTGACGTAGCGGTCGCCGGTGACGTCCTTGACGGCTTCGATGAAGGCGGGAGCGTAGGCGGGAGAAGAGTGGCGTCCGGGGACGAGTTCCCCGTCCTTGCTGGGGAGCATGATCTGATCGTTGTGCTTGACAATCAGGAGCCGGGCCAGTTTGTCCCAGCGCTTCATCATCTTGTCCGTGTAGGCTATGGTCTTGGCAGTGAGGTAGTCGGACATTTCACCGGCCGTCATCTTGGCGATATGCTCCTCGACTTCGGCCTGGTCCTTCTCATAGAAGTCCTCCAGCTCGTTCTGGGCTTCCCTGAGGTCTCCGATCATCACGCTGTATCTAGGATAAACCATGTTGGCCACGAAGTTGCACATCCAGAAAGCGCTCTCGGTTGAGAATTCCCGGACATTGTTGTTTTCGCGGCGGAAAGGCTCGGGGATGCGGCTGATCCCGCAGTAGACAGGGACATAGGCCACCATGGAGGCGTCGTCGAGATTGAAATAGCAGATTCCGCCGACTGCGTCGGGCAGCCAGGAACGCATCCTGCACACCATGGTCATCCCGCTCTGCTGGCATCCTATAGGTCTCTCGCGGAACATCTTCGTGCCGTCTGCGGCTTCATAGTTCACGGGCTGGTTGCGGTAGGGGGATGCCCAGGGGCCGGCGCTTGCGTCAGCCGTCATGTCGAGGGCGGTACCCTCGTAATGGTCCCTCATGTCGTTCTGGATGTCGCGGTAGCTCACGGGAGCCTTGGGCTTGATCCAGAGGGGGAGGGCGTCATGTCCGGAGAGGTCTCCGTTCAGGAAGGGGAGATATGAATCCATGACGTCGGTGTCGTAGTGGTGGCGGAAGAAACTCCACACGCGGGCCTCGCAGTAGCGGATGGCGCCCCAGTCAAGGGGGCCGTATGCCTCGCGGAAACTGAAATCCTTGTCCGGACCATCATAGTAGCCTTTCTCGCGGGCAAACGATATGACGTCGGCCGAGTACATGCATTCTCCTTCGACTACGCAGAAGCCCAGTTTCTTGTCGGCCTTCTTTGCCTGGGGGAACTGGCGGATGCGGCTTGCATTGGCGTATGCGGTGATGCAGTCGTCAGGAAGCCTCATGGCAACCCAGACCGCGCCCTTGTTCCCGGGCCCCTTGCCGATCATCTCCATGAACCAGGCCTCGTTCTTGTCGCAGACCGCGAAAGATTCTCCGGTGGAGTTGTAGCCGTATTCCTGGACCAGGTCGTGCATGACCTTTATGGCCTCCCTTGCCGTAGCCGCCCTCTGGAGGGTAAGGTTCATGAGGGTGAAATAGTCGAGCCACCCTTCCCTGTTCTGGAGTTCCTTGCGGCCGTCCCAGGTAGTTTCGACTATGCTTACCTGTTTCTCGTTCACGAGACCTGCCACTCCGTAGGTGTATTCCACCTGAGGGATATAGTGGATCTCGGTGTTGGGGCCCCAGCCGCCGCGGAGGGCGATCATCTCTCCGGGTTCGTGCCTGCCCGGCCTGTGGAAGCCGAGTGAACCGGAAAAGCCGAAGCCGTCGCAGTTGTATGTGCATATCACACTGCCGTCCACGGAGGCCTTCTTGCCTACGATCAGGTTGGTACAGGCGTCCGAAGGAGCCGTGACAAAGAGGGAAAGCGCGATGGCAATCACCGCGGAGAGAGTCCGTTTCATATACTTCTGTTTCAGTTGTTTTTCAGATAATCGTCTATGGCCTTGGCAGCCTTGCGGCCTGCGCCCATGGCGAGGATGACGGTGGCGGCTCCCGTGACGGCGTCGCCTCCGGCGAAAATACCAGGACGGGTGGTGGCACCTTCTTCCGTGGCCACAAGTCCGCCCCTGCGTGTGGTTTCAAGCCCGGGCGTCGTCTTGGCGATGAGGGGATTGGGAGATGTGCCGAGGGCCATGATCACGGTGTCGCACTCGACATCGAATTCGCTTCCCTCGACGGGAACGGGGCTCCGGCGTCCGCTGGCATCCGGCTCTCCGAGTTCCATACGGATGCATTTCATTGCCTTGACCCAGCCGTTCTCGTCTCCTTCGATCTCCACCGGATTGGTCAGCATCCTGAACTCGATGCCTTCCTCCTTGGCGTGATGCACCTCTTCCTTCCTTGCCGGCAGCTCGTTTTCCGTGCGGCGATAGACTATCGTCACCTCGCTTCCAAGCCTGAGGGCGGTCCTGGCAGCATCCATGGCCACGTTGCCTCCTCCCACCACGCAGACTTTCCTTCCGACATGGATAGGGGTGGCATAGTCGGGCCTGAAGGCCTGCATGAGGTTGTTGCGGGTGAGGAATTCATTGGCGGAGAACACTCCGTTGAGGTTCTCGCCAGGGATTCCCATGAAGCGGGGGAGTCCGGCTCCCGTTCCCACGAACACGGCCTTGAATCCTTCGTTGTCCATGAGGGATTCAATGGTGACGGTCCGTCCGATGATGACGTCGGTCTCAATCTTCACGCCGAGGGAGGTTACCTCGTCGATTTCCTTCTGGAGGACCTTCTCCTTCGGCAGGCGGAACTCCGGGATGCCGTAGGCGAGAACGCCTCCTGCCTTGTGCAGGGCCTCGAAAATGGTCACGTCATAGCCCCATTTGGCAAGGTCGGCGGCGCAGGCCAGGCCGGCCGGCCCGGAACCTATCACGGCGACTTTCGTCCTGGGGGCATCTGTCTCAGGGCTGGTGCTAACAGCCTCTGATACAGTCGTCTTATTGTCAGCCACGAACCTTTCGAGCTTTCCGATAGCCACCGGTTCGCCCTTCACTCCGAGGATGCACTGGCCCTCGCACTGGGTTTCCTGAGGGCACACACGTCCGCAGACCGCAGGCAGGGAAGAGTCTCTGGCGATGACTCCGGCAGCCCCATCGATATCTCCTTCGACGACATGGGCGATGAATTCAGGAATCTGGATGCTCACCGGGCAGCCTGTCACGCAGCGAGGATTCTTGCAATGGAGGCAGCGGCTCGCCTCGAGCATCGCCTCCTCCTTGTTGTAGCCGTATGATACTTCTTCGAAATTGTGCGCACGCACTTTCGGGTCCTGTTCCCTGACAGGCACTCTTGGAATCCTATTTGCCATAATTCTCCATTGCTGCCGCCTCCTCCGGCTTATACTGGCGCGAACGCCTCATTGCTTCATCCCAGTCGATAAGGGCTCCGTCGAATTCGGGACCGTCGACGCATGCGAATTTGGTCTTTCCTCCCACGGACACCCTGCAGGCCCCGCACATTCCGGTACCGTCTACCATCAAGGTGTTCATGCTCACCTGGATGGGGATGCCGAGCTTCTGGCAGGTGAGGGTGGAGAATTTCATCATGATCATCGGGCCGATGGCCACGGCGTGGGTATATTTCTTTCCCGAGGCCACGAGCTCTTCCAGCTGGGCCGTACCTACTCCCTTGAATCCCCGGGATCCGTCGTCGGTGCAGAGGTAGAGGTTGTCGCAGGCGGAGGCAAGCTCCTCAGTGTAAATGAGAAGGCTCTCCATCCTGGCCCCTACGATCACATCCACCGGCACTCCGTGGTCATGGAGCCATTTGGCCTGGGGATAGACGGGAGCGGTGCCGAGTCCGCCGCCTATGAACACATAGCTGCGTCCCTTGAGTTCTTCAGGGGTGGCATGGACGAAGTCGGAAGGGTTCCCGAGAGGGCCTACGACGTCGGCAAAGGAATCTCCCTCACCGAAATCTTCCACCATGTGGTGGCTGGATGCGCCGATAAGCTGGATGACGACGGTCACCGTGCCTTTTGCCGGGTCTGAGTCGCTGATGGTGAGAGGTATCCTCTCACCTTTCTCGTCCGGACGGACGATGAGGAACTGCCCGGGGAGGGCAGATGCGGCGATGCGCGGAGCCTCTACCACCAGCTTCCCGATGGTAGGGTTCAGCATCCTCTTTTCCAGAATCTTGAACATTGTTATTCGCTTTATATACTGTGTATTATACTCTTGCTGTCTTTGCTGCGACCGCGGCGGCTGCCTGAGCGAAGTCACTTCCCGAAGAGGCGTAGATTATCGCCCTTGAGGAATTTATGATCAGTCCTCCGCGGGAGTTGGCCCCGTTTGCGATCACCTCCTCGGCGTTGCCTCCCTGGGCTCCGACTCCGGGCACCAGGAAGAAGTTGTCGGGGCACCAGGTCCTTATTTCCTTCAGGGAGGAAGATTTGGTCGCTCCCACCACGAACATCATGTTTTCCGGGGTGGAGACCTCCATCATCTTCTTCATGACCTTTTCCGGCTGCTCGAAATCGGCTGAACCGGGATTTGACGAGAGAGCCACGACGATGGCGTAGCGGCCGGGATACTCGAGGAAGGGGAGGGCTGTCTCGACCCCCATGTAGGGAGACAAGGTCACCGCGTCGAAATCATAGGTCTCGAAAAAGGTCCTGGCATAAAGCCTGGCAGTATTCCCGATGTCGCCCCTCTTCGCGTCTGCAATGAGGAATTTTCCGGGGTGGGAAGTCCTGATATGGTCCACAGTTTCTTCAAGAACCCTCAATCCCTCAGGTCCCAGGGCCTCGTAAAAAGCCAGGTTCGGCTTGTAGGCTATGCAATAGGAGGCGGTGGCGTCGATTATTTCCTTGTTGAACCTCAGCACAGCATCGGCGGGGGAGCCCCCCTTTATGCAGTCGGGGAGTTTCGCCCATTCGGTGTCAAGGCCGACGCAGAGCATGCTCCGGTGCCTGAGAATACTGGAATGTAGTTCTTCTGTGGTCATTTTAAGTTCTCAAGTCTGCTTTGTGCGTACTTCAAGGTAACGTTGAAGGTCTTTTTGCCGGAAGAGGGGGCGTCGTACATCGCATCGTCGAATATCTGCTCGCAGATGGACCTCAGGCCGCGTGCCCCGAGTTTGTTCTTGATGGACGTGTCGACGATGAGTTCCTTGACTTTATCATCGACTTTGAGGGTGATCCCGTCAAGCTCGAAAAGCTTTGCGTACTGTTTCAGGACGGCGTTCTTCGGTTCTGTAAGGATCCTGAGAAGGGCGTCCCTGTCAAGGGCGTCGAGACAGGTGATCACGGGGAGCCTTCCTATGATTTCCGGGATAAGGCCGTAGGCCCTCATGTCCTGCGCGTCAACGTACTGGAGGAGGTTGTTCTTGTCCACCCTCTGTTTTTCAGAGGCTCCGAAACCGATGACCTGGGTGTTGAGCCTCTGGGCGATCTTGCGCTCGATCCCTTCGAAGGCGCCTCCGCAGATGAACAGGATATTCTCGGTATTTACGTGGATGAAATCCTGCTCCGGGTGCTTGCGCCCGCCCTTCGGCGGAACATTTACCACGTTGCCTTCAAGGAGTTTGAGCATTGCCTGCTGGACACCTTCCCCGGAGACGTCGCGGGTGATGGAAGGGTTGTCGCTCTTGCGGGCGATCTTGTCTATCTCATCGATGAAGACGATGCCCCTTTCAGCTTTCGCGAGGTCGTAGTCGGCCTCCTGCAGGAGCCTGGTGAGGATGCTCTCGACGTCTTCACCCACATATCCGGCTTCCGTCAGCACGGTGGCGTCCACGATGGTGAAAGGAACGTCCAGCATCTTTGCTATGGTCTTGGCCAGCAGGGTCTTGCCTGTGCCGGTAGGGCCAACGAGGAGGATGTTCGATTTCTCAAGTTCAACTCCGTCGTCCGGCCTGTCCACCAGGTTGTGGTTGATCCTTTTGTAGTGGTTGTACACGGCAACCGCGAGGACTTTCTTCGCCCTGTCCTGTCCGATTACGTACTGGTCGAGGAACTCTTTGATTTCCTTGGGTTTAAGCAAGCTGTCTATCCTCCCTGGATCCGTGGGGGCCTGATGCTCCAGGCCGGAGAGGTAGTCGTCTGCCAGCTTTACGCAGTCGCTGCAGATGCAGCCGTCAAGCCCCTGCAGCAGCATGGTGACTTCGTCCTCGCTGCGGCCGCAGAACATGCAGTGTCTTTTATCCTTCCCTGTCTTAGCCATTCCTGCGCGACTGTTTCACGAGAATCTCGTCCACCATGCCGTAATCTTTCGCCTCTTGAGCGGTCATCCAGAAATCCCTGTCCGCGTCTGCGAACACCCTCTGGTAAGGCTGGCCGGAATGTTCGGAGATAATCTCATAGAGCTCCTTGCGGGTCTTCTCAATCTCCTTGGCGGCGATCATGATATCGGAAGCCTGGCCCTGGGCGCCTCCGAGCGGCTGGTGTATGAGCACCCTTGAGTGGGGCAGGCAGGAACGCTTGCCCTTCGCTCCGGCGCACAGGAGGACGGAGCCCATGGATGCGGCCATTCCGGTGCAGATGGTGGCCACGTCGGGTTCAACCAGCTGCATGGTGTCATAGATGCCGAGTCCTGATGTCACCTGTCCTCCGGGGGTGTTGAGGTAGAGGGAGATGTCGGCGTTGCTGTCGGTGGAGGCCAGGAAAAGCAGCTGGGCCTGGATGATGTTGGCTACGTCGTCGTCGATGGGGACGCCCAGGAAGATGATCCTGTCCATCATGAGGCGGGAGAACACGTCCATGCTGGCGACGTTGAGTTTCCTTTCCTCGATGATGGTGGGGTTGATGTAGCTGTCGGTGGCGCTGCGGTACCTGTCGAGGGTGAGGGAACTGATGCCGCGTCCGAGGCGTGCAAATTTTTCAAATTCGTTGTTGTTCATATCGTATGTGTCTGATTCCTAAAGATAATCTTCAAAATATGCAGTCACCTTGTCCATGAGGTGTATGCGGTCCCGTCCCATGACGTTGTGTTCGGCGGTGGGGTAGGGGAAGTAATCCAGCTGGACGTTGTTCTTGATGCATTCGCGGGTGAAGGACAGGCTGTGCTCCCAGACGACGGTGTTGTCCACGGCGCCCTGGCAGATAAGGAGTTTTCCCTTGAGGTCCTTTGCCTTGTTGATAAGCGACGTCTTCTCGAAGCCTTCGGCATTGGTCTCCATTGTGTCCATGTACCTTTCACCATACATTATCTCATACCACTTCCAGTCTATGACCGGCCCGCCGGCGACTCCGACCTTGAAGGTCTCCGGATAGTTGGTCATGAGGGAGATGGTCATGAAACCTCCGTAGCTCCATCCGTGGACTCCGATCCTGGACGCATCCACCCAGGGAAGGGATTTCAGCATCTCTATCCCGACCATCTGGTCGGCCATCTCGTTCTTCCCGCACTGGCGGTGGATGGATTTCTCATATTCCGCTCCGCGGTTCTGGGTGCCCCTGTTGTCCTGGACATAGACCACATAGCCCCTCTGCGCCATGTACATCTCCCACATCCTGACCTGGCCGAGCCAGCTGTCGTTCACCATCTGGGAGTGGGGGCCGCCATAGACATAGAGAATGACGGGGTACTTCTTCGACGGGTCGAAGTTCAGCGGCTTGAAGAGCCTGTACCAGTTGTCGTACTTGCCGTCGGCGCTCTTCACGGTGCCGAAATCCACCTCGCATTGGGCGAAATCCGCCAGGGGATCAGGGGCCGTGAGGAGGTTGCGCACCTTCTGTCCGTCGGAGGTCATGAGATTGGCCACCCTGGGCACGTTGAGACTCGACCAACTGTCCACGTAGAATTTGCAGTCGGGATTCATCGAAATGTCATGCCAGCCTTCCTCCTTCGTGAGGCGGACAGGCTTGCCGATACGGGCCTGTTCCACTCCGCTCTGGTTCTTTTTCCAGGAGAGGCTGACCTTGAAAAGATGATTCTCGACAGGGGAGACCTCGGCGGAGGTGTACCATACAGTCGAACCGTCGTTTGCGACATAGTCGACGTCGGCGTCCACTGCTGTGAGCCTGCGGACGTTCCCGAGTGTGTCGCAGAGATAGAGGTTGCGGAACCCGTCCCTGTTGTCGGTCCGGTAGATGAATTCATATTTTCCCTTGAGGAAACGGATGGGGTCGAGGGGCTCGGTGTACCTGGGATTGTCCTCGGTCAGGATCGTCCTGACGAAAGCTCCGTCGTCGGCCCTGTACTGGTTCAGGCGGCAGTGCTTCTGGGTTCGGTCGAGGACCTGGATGAAGACGTACCTGTCGTCGGGGGACCAGGAAATGTTGGTAAGGTACCGGTCGTCGCCGAAGTCCGTGACGTCGGCCCAGACGGTCCTGCCGGTGCCAGGGTCGTATATCCCTAGGGTAACGGCCTCCGAGCTCATCCCGTTCATGGGATACTTGATGCTCTTCAGCGTTCCGGTCCGGGTCGTTATGTCGAGGAGGGGGAAGTCGGTGACCTTGGACTCGTCCTTGCGGTAGAAGGCCAGCCTGGAGCCGGACGGGGACCAGAAGATTCCTCCGTTGATGCCGAACTCGTTGCGGCTGACGCTCTGGCCATAGGTTATCTGGTCATTCTCGCTTTCGGCCACTGTGACCTCCTTGCCGCCGGTGTCCATGATATAGAGGCTCTGTCCCCTGGTGAAGGCCATGTCGCCTTTTGCGGAAGGGGTGCGGTGACCGGCGTCCCTGGTAAGGGCAATGGTCGGTTCCGGCTTGACTTTAAGGTCTTTGCGGGCTACTTCCTTTCCGGACAGGTTGAAGAATTTCCATTGCCCGTCCATATAGGCCGAATAGGTCTCACCGTCGATCCACCTGGCGTAGACGTTGGCGGGGCGGACGTCCGGGCTGACCGTGGCGTCCTCCATGGTAAGGAGTTTCCCGTCCGGATTGGATGCGGGATGGATGGCGACAACACCGCTCTGGGCGAAGGCTGCCGGAGCGAGGAGGAGAAGGACGGCCAGGGATGTGAGGCTATTCCGATTCATAGAAATTGGATGAAGATGTGTTTTCCCGTACGGCCACGACCTTGTCGACTATATGCTTCTGCATGCCCCTCCAGGGAAGGGCTCCGAAATATTCCTTGTAATGGAGTTCCACAATCTTGCCGCTGCACCTCATGAGCTCTTCCGCCACGGCCTTGTTAGTCACGGAAAACTCGAAAACGTAGGAGCCGACTCCGTTGTTGTCTCCGTCTCCATAGGTGATTACACCCATGTTGGAGCCTTTGAAACCGGCCTGGATCAGCCTTCCTTCGTAGGTCTTGAAGACGACCCCCTTGAGGGCGAACTGGTTGAGTTCACCGGCTTTCACTCCGTCGGCGAACACATAGAAGAAACGGATTGCGACAAAGGCCGCCGCGGCGACCACCAGCAGGACAAGCGTCCAGCGGATGACTTTCCTGAAAGAATTGATGATGTCTGTCTTGTTCATTATCTGCAGGTATAATTCCTAACCTACAAATATAACTATTCCACCCGGAAGGTGCAATAATTCATTTGCCTGTACAATTCCCTTTCCCGTACGCCAGTATCTGAACAGGCATAGGCGGGCACTGCGATGGCACAAGCCGGACTACAGGACGATGTCGTCGAAGCGCATGAGATAGGTGTCGTACTGGGTCAGGAAGGGGTGGAAGGGGGCGGGGACGCCGTCAGGGGAGAGGAAGAGGTCCTTCAGGATCCGGGGCGCGCTGCCTGCTTCTACCTTGTAGAGATAGAACTCGCCGCTGACGGTGCCGATGGCATCGGCCATGACGGTGTGGGAAGACCTGTTGAATTTCGGTCCCATTCCGGAAACGGCGGCGTTGTAAGTCAAGACAATGCCCTTGTCGGTCTGTTCGAAACTGACGTCCCCGCTGCGGCAGAGCATCAGGACTCCGTTGCCGTCCCTGTCCGTCAGGAGGGCCGCATCGACGCCGCGGCGGTTGCCTTCGAAATACAGGTCGTCCTTGTGAAGGGCCCAGAAGCCATACCTGCCGGCCCTGTACCTTCCGGGATATGTCGGCATCACGCCGTTGCCGATCCACTGTACCCTGTCTATGGCGGGGTTGAGCAGGAAGGCGACGCCGAACTCCGTCAGAGCCATTTCCATCTTTGCCGGAGTCAGAGAGAATGATACCCGGGTGGCGTTCCCGGCCTTTCCCGTCTGTATGGACGTCTTTATCTGCCCCGCCCGGGAGCCGTCGGGAGAGAGCCTGAGCAGATAGCGCTCGAACCTTCTGCCTTTGAGTCTCTTGATTTCGGTAAGTGTGGCCTTGCGGCCTACCCTCACCAAGGGGCCTTCCTGCATGGCGTCGATGGGGTCGCCGGAATCCCTGTCGAGTCTCGCGATGATGCGGGAAGCGGGGTCGGACGGCATGACGGGAACGGACTGCCGGTTGATGATACGTCCGTGGGCGTCGGAAACTTCAAGGTTCAGGATACGTATGCCGCCTTTCCCGGGGGAGTAAAGTTCTCCGGGTTCCCATTCTACCGTACTTCGAGGGGGGCAGTCGGGTGAGAATGAACCCCTTGCGACAGTATCCCTGTCTTCCGTCAGGGTCCAGTCGAAAGTGACGTTCCCCTTGAGGTTGATGAAATCATAGCGGTTGCGGATATGGAGCGGGCTTCCTGCGGTGAGGATGCTGTCCGTAACGGCCGCCTGGGCGTAGTTGTGCCGGAGTTCATAATAGTTGGGAAGGGGAATCCTGTTGGGGTAGAGCATCCCGTCCATGAGGTCGTCCTCGCTGAGGTCGAAACCTCCTGTTTCCGATGTATAGATCTTGTATTCGAATCCGTAGAATCCGTTTGCCTTCTTGCCGGCATCTTTGAACGGGGCGCCCTGGTCCACCCATTCCCATACGCAGCCTCCGGCGAGCCAGGGGGTGCGCTCTATGATCTCCCACATTATGTCATGGTCTTCGAAGGAGTTGCCCAGGGAATGGCAGTATTCGGTGAAAATGACAGGACGGTCGCTTCTCCGGTAGAAACCGAGAAGGTCGCTGATGCGGGGATAGTGTGGGGCGTAAATGTCTATGAAAGAGGGGAGATCGTAGTTAAGACCTGTGAAATAACCTCCTATCTGAGGGTAACAGATGGGCCTCGTGGAATCAATGGACTTCACGTATTTCCCAACTTCGATGCAGATGTCGGTGAGGTCGTTCTCATTGCCTACGCTCCATATCAGCACGCAGGGATGGTTCTTGTCCCTCATGATGGTGGCTTCAGCCCTGTACCTGAGTATTTCATAATAATCCGGGTCGTTGAGATGTTCCTCGCCGTAGCCGAAGGGTACTTCATCGATTATGTAGAATCCAAGGGAATCGGCGAGTTCGTAGAAACGCGGTTCCCTCGGGTAGTGGGAGGTACGTATGCAGTTTACGCCGGCCTCCTTCATCAATGTCATGTCTTTCAGCAGCAGGGAGTCGGAGATGACCTTCATCGTGAACGGGTCGGTGGCGTGGTTGGCGACTCCACGGAATTTTATCGGCTGTCCGTTGAGTTTGATGACCTTCCCGTCGATGGTGAGTTCCCTGAATCCGAATTTGTGCTCGAAGGTCTGGAGGACCTTGTTCTTCCGCATCAGCCTGGTCCGTAGAGTATACAGGTACGGGGTTTCGGCTGTCCAGGGTTTCGGATCGCTTACCTTGGACTTTCCGACGACCTTCCCGTCCGCATCAAGGATTTCATTGATTACCCTTGTGTCCTTGTCCGCTCCCGCTATCCTGGCGTCCACCTTTACCTCTCCAGACAGGTCCGCATGGATAGTCAGGTCGGAAAGATGTGTTTCGGGAACCGCCATCATTGAAACGTCCCGGATGATGCCGCAGGGCGACCAGTCGTCGTTGATGTCGAAGCCGTAGCTCTCGTGCTGCGAGATGACCCGCATTGCGAGTTCCTGGTCCACAGAACCTTCGTTCAGGAATGGGGTGACGTCGAAAAGGGCGGTGTTATATCCCGAATGCCAGGTCCCGGCGTAGTGTCCGTTGACCCAGAGGTCATAGCCGTAAAGGACTCCGTCAAACCTCAGGACGATCCTCTGTCCTTTCCACCTTGCAGGCACACGGAAAGACGTCCGGTAGTAGCCGGAAATCGGCTGTGTCTTGGCGTAATTGGTGTGCCAGAAGCCGTAGGTTTCCCAGCATCCGGGGACAGGTATGCTGCCCCAGGAAGGGTCTTCCGCAGGCACGGAAATGTCATCCGTGATGCCTTCCACCACCTTGAGGGCCCACGTCCCGTTGAGGCTTATCTTCATGGACGGGTCTGTAACCGGCAGTATGCCTTTGAATGCGTCTCCGATGTTTTGGGAGTTGACGGTGATGGTCAGAAAGATGCAGAATGCAGCCAGAAGGATTCTTTTCGTCATTATTTGTTTTCTACAGCGAGGAGGAAATAAAAAAAGAAGAAAGGCTGCCTCCCCTCCATGGCAAAACCTTTCTTCTAACGGCTTTGAGGCCGTCGTACTGGGTACGGGAATCGAACCCATATTACAAGATTGAGAATCTTGTGTACTGACCGTTATACGAACCCAGCATTTCCTAATGGAGTGCAAAGGTACGCAAAAAATTGCAATCTCCAAATTTTTATTGAAAAAGGCTGCGGATTTTTCCGCAGCCTCAGGGTCAGCCTTGACAGGAAGTGGATTACTTCTTCCTGCTCTTGTATCTCTGATAGAACTGGTCTACGCGGCCTGCGGTATCGACGAGCTTGACCTTGCCGGTGTAGAAAGGATGGGAAGTGTTGGAGATTTCCACCTTTACTACGGGATACTCGACTCCGTCCACCATCAGAGTCTCTTTGGTCTCGGCGCAGGAGCGCGTGATAAACACAGTGTCGTTAGACATATCCTTGAAAGCTACAAGACGGTAGGTTTCGGGATGAATTCCTTTTTTCATTGTCTGTTTGTTTTAAATGGACGGCAAATATAGCACTTAATTTCCTTTCCGCAAAATCTTATTTGAAAAAATGATCCGTTGCCTTACGTGTCAAAACATCGTATAAGAAAATAGATTATCTTTACCGAAACGGACTTGTTATGGATGTGAAAAAGTACATTGAACGGGATCCTGCTGTAAGGGAGATGTCTCAGATGCGCGAGACAGTGTGGATAAATCCGCGGCTGCTGCCTGTCGGAATTACGGAGGAGTCCCTTCAGTCAGTCGTGTCTGACAAGGACATCGCTGATGCGGAAGCAAGGCTGGGGCGGTTCGCTCCCTTTATCGCCGAAAAATTCCCCGAGACAAGGAAGGACGGAGGCCTGATCGAGTCATCGCTGGATGATATTCCGTCGATGCGGGAGGCCCTGGAAAGGGAGTACGGCTGCCGTATCCCGGGGCGGCTGCTCATGAAGATGGATTCGCATCTTGCAATTGCAGGTTCGGTCAAGGCAAGGGGAGGAATATATGAGGTCCTGAAGCATGCCGAGGACCTTGCGGTCGCCGCCGGCAGGCTGGATTATGACGAGTCATACCTGAAGCTGGCAAGCCCTGAGATGCATGGTTTTTTCGGCCGGTTCACGATGCAGGTGGGCTCGACGGGGAACCTGGGGATGTCGATAGGGATCATGTCGGCAGCCCTTGGATTCAAGGTCAAGGTCCACATGTCGGCAGATGCCAGACAGTGGAAGAAGGACCTGTTGAGGAGCAAGGGAGTGGAGGTGCTTGAATATGATGCGGATTACTCGAAGGCTGTGGCGGAGGGGCGCAGGCTCTCCGGGCTTGACCCTTCCAGTTACTTCGTGGATGACGAGAAGTCGGCAGACCTTTTCATCGGCTATGCGGTGGCCGCCGGCAGGCTCAGGACGCAGCTGGAGGAAAAGGGGATCGTCGTGGATGCCGGCCATCCCTTGATAGTGTATATCCCTGCCGGTGTCGGCGGGGCTCCGGGAGGGGTGACCTATGGACTGAAACGTATCTTCGGCGATAATGTCCACTGTTTCTTCATTGAGCCGGCACGCTGTCCTTCTGTAATGCTTGGCATTGCCACCCAGCTGTTTGAGAAGGCAAATGTACACGATTTCGGTATCAGCGGCAGGACAGAGGCAGACGGCCTCGCCTGTGCCAGTCCTTCAGGTTTCGTGACCAGGATAATGACGAACCTCGTTTCCGGAGGGTTTACCGTCGAGGACCGGAGATTGTACGATTATCTGCGCCTATTGGACAGGATGGAGGGCAAACGCATAGAACCGTCCAGCTGCGCGGCTTTTATCGGTCCGTGCAATCTCCTGAGAACCGCCGCTTCCAGGGAATATTGCTCCTCCCACGGCCTGGAGGACGGGAAACTGGCCGGTTCGACCCAGATCGTATGGGCCACCGGCGGTCTCCTTGTCCCTGATGAGATTTGGGAGGAGTATCTGGCTTATTTCATCCTGTAAGGCTGGTCGGCGTAGAGGGAGAAGCGTTTGGCCTTGCGGATCCATTTCTGCTCTCCGGCCTTGATGTGCTCACGGGTCTCCTGGAGGGATACTTCTCCGTGAAGATAGGCCATGATGAAAGGATCGGCCATCTTTGTCTCGAATTCCGGATGCAGCTCAAATTGGGAATAGCGGCCGAGGAAGTATCTGATCAACTGGATTGTATGAAGGAGGGAGTGGTATTCCGTGCCAGGCTCGAGCATGATCTGGTAGCCGTGGCAGAGCTCTCCCTGATACTGGCCGGCAGCGGGAGTGAAGGTGCAGGGTCTCATCATGACGCCTGCCGGTGCCGGAATCCTTTCAAGAGGATCGTGTTTGATGTACGGGGCTCCGAAATACTCGTAGGGCCGTGAGGTGCCGATTCCAGGTGTGATGGTAGTGTTGTTCCACAGGCCTCCTCCGCTGTACATCAGGGACGTGAACATGCCTGGAATGTCTGATGCCGGCGCGATTGTCCAGGGAAGTATCTGGCGGGTGGAATCGGAGGCCAGGGCAGAGATGACGTGGAGGGGGAATTTAGCCCCGATTTCAGAGTAATAGAGATTGCAGAGTTCTCCGAGCGTGAGCCCGTGGCGATGGGCGACGCTCGGGACATGGAATTCCACCTTCCCGGATGGGATCGTCCCTTCCACGACCCTTCCTGCAGGATTTATATGGTCTACGACATAGAGGGAAGGGGGATTTTCAAGTCCGGCCATGGTCTCCATGAGATCCATGACGTCCTTGGTGTAATTGAAGTACCTGGATCCGACGTCCTGAATTTCGACAACGATGGCGTCGAGATCCTCCAGGTCTTCGGTCTCGAATACGATGTGGTTCGTTCCGGGGGTAAGCTCGGCGTCCCTGGGCATGAATACCTTGGCCAGGTTACCCCTCTCCCGGAACAGGTCGTACATATACCTGTCCCGGGCGGTGTCCCAGCAGTTCTGGGTGCAGAAACAGCCCACCCTGCCATCCAGCAGGGCCTTGTCGATCTGGTCTTCCAGAGCTGTAGTCCTGAACGAGAACATGGGGCTGCGGGCTTATCCTATGACCTTGCCGGCAATTGCGATCACCTCGTCGGCCAGGGCCTGTGCGGCGTCCTCCGTGGGCGCTTCGGAATAAATCCTGATGATGGGCTCGGTGTTGGAACGGCGGAGATGGACCCAGGAACGCGATTCCTCGAAATCCACTTTCACCCCGTCGATCGTATTCACCTTCTCCGAGGAATACCTTTCTTTCACCGCGGAGAGGATCTTGTCGATCAAGGCGCTGTCGCTGAGGTCGATGCGATTCTTCACAATGGAATACTGCGGGAGGGATGCCTTTATGTCGCTTACCTTCATTTTCTTGGCGGCGACATAACTGAGGAACAGTCCCACTCCCACCATGGCGTCGCGTCCGGCGTGGATGGCGGGGAAAATGACACCTCCATTGCCTTCACCGCCAATAAGGGCGTTCTTCTCGTGAATCAGCGTGGTTACGTTGACCTCTCCGACGGCGGAGGCGAAATATCTGCCTCCCCATCTTTCTGTCACGTCCCTGAGGCTCCTGGATGAGGAGAGGTTCGAGACAGAGACCGGAGCAAAGGGGGCTGTGGCTTCCTCAAGGCTGATACCCTGGGTCTCGGCGACCTTGGCCGCCCTTTCGAAAAGGTAGTCCGCAACGGCGACCAGGGTGTTTTCTTCCACGAAAGGAGTTCCGTCTTCGCAGATGAATGCCAGGCGGTCGACGTCGGGATCCACGGAGATGCCGAGGTCTGCGTGATACTGGATCACGGTCTCGCTGAGTTCGGTGAGGTTCCTGGGAAGCGGCTCGGGGTTGTGGGCGAATTCTCCCGTAACCTCCTGGTTGAT
>Ga0256405_10007486_pt1 | contig 16399 bp, 22 predicted proteins | sample RumenRJG_02DNA_FD_189096 | JGI IMG/M metagenome (GOLD analysis project Ga0256405, IMG submission 189096) | Bovine rumen microbial communities from Lethbridge, Alberta, Canada - RJG_02 | ecosystem: Host-associated > Mammals > Digestive system > Stomach > Rumen | place: Canada: Alberta...
GAAACCGCCGTTTCGCCGCCGGGAGACTGCCGTCAACTCACTGACTGCGCGGTCAGAGAGGAGAAAGCGCCGAAATCAAAACGCCGTTTCCTCCTCTCTCAATTCGCCGCGGGACATAGATACCGCCAGCTTCTGCATATGCCTGAATCGCACGTGCAAGATATTCACGATTGCATTTCAGACGTGTGAGCCTGGTCGGAAACATCTCTTCCGGTTCAAGTGAGTGTTCCTCCATATACCGTTTTAACTGGTTGATTTCCCTTTTCAGTGATCTGATTTCTTTCAGGATTTCTGCCTGTGATTTTCCTTTCAGGCTGACTTCATAATATCCTTCTGGGCTGATCATCATAGTTCGTTACCTCCACAGCTACAGTGTACCAATTCGGTATACTTTGATGGTCGCCTGTGAAGCGACTTATATTTTCCCGTTCATCAGGAAAAATATAACCACTGCCTGCATCAGCATAATCAAAGGAACCCCAACAGAAAAATAGTCCTGTTTCGTCTTGTGGTGAAATACATACATAGCGATCAGCGCACCGATTGATCCGCCTATGAAACCCAAGCCAAGAAGTGTCACAATTCTTATTCTCGATCGATGTTCAATCGCAGCGATTTTATCGACAGCAAATGCAATCAGCGTGACTACATTGATCGCCAACAGATATACGATAAGTATTTTGTGTGCACCAAAGAATTCCCAGAACGCAAAGGTCAGATCCGTTTTGATATGCCCCTTCACCATCAAAAAAATGATGATCTGTATGATCAGCACACAGATCACAAACACTCTCGACATCATATTATCCTTAACGGACTTCCTGTCGAACAGTAATATGGCAATTACAATTCCAAGAGAGCCGCCAAGAAGAGAAGTAATAGTCAGAATCCTGTCTATCTGCCCCTCTGCAGTATGTGAATAAAGCCATGTATTCACGAGGTACAGTATAAAACCGATAGCGTTGATGGCTATAAGATAGTAGTCAAATCTCGATAGCTCCATAATTAGTCGTCCTTATTCTTTGAAAACGTATGATATGTAATCACTACAGGAACATCAGGCCTATAGGAAGCATATTCATCAAATGATGTCTCCCCATTAACAGAAACAGACTCAATAGATCCGTCCTTAGTGATCCATCCTGTAATCAAGTCATACTCAGCTTCCAATGTAATGCTTACAAAGCCGGCAGCCTTAAACTGTTCAGCCAGATCTGTATAGACCAGCTTCTTTGCTGATTTAGCTGACATCGGTACAGTGATTTCTCTCACCACATGATAAGTTATTTCAACACGTGCATCATATGGAAAGCGAGACGTTGAAGCGAAGTCTGTTTCGCCACTGATGCATACAGCCGTAACAACACCTTCTTTTTTGGCATGGTCAATTCCCAGGTCATTCTGAATATCGTCATGGATATTGTTAAAGCCAGCAGATTGCAATGCCTTTTCTACAGAAGCATGGTCGCGCCCAACAAGATCCTCTGATGAGATGCTGACCTCAATAAGCTTCTGAAACTCCGTGTATTTGTAATATCCGAACCCTGTGCCGGCAAGAATGACTATAAGAAGCAAAATTGCTTTCCAGTGCCGTCCATAGAAAGAAATCCTCTTGGCTCTGTTCTCTCTCGCCCTGTTTCTTCTTGCTTCTTCTTGGATTTCCCGCTGTATTCTCGCTTGCTCCTGCCGTTCTTCCTCTTCACGCCGTTCCTGGTCCTTTTTGCTTTTATGGGCCATGAATGCGGCTAAACCAAAGCCGAGCAAAGTCCCAAGTGCTTCTGCGCCTGAGTCTGAAGATGAGGATGATGAATCTGAATCATCCTCATCACTTGAATCATAGTAATGTGAATCTCCATCTGCTTCATAAAATGAGCCGCTACCATCAGAATTCCTATAGCCCCAGCTTCCATCATTCCCGTAATATGAGCCACTGCCATCAGAATTGCGATATCCCCAGCTACCGTCGTTCCCGTAGTAAGAAGCACTGCCATCAGAATTCTTATAGCCCCAACTGCCGTCAGCGCCATAAAAGCTTCCACTGCCATCCTCGTTTTGATACCCCCAACTGCCATCGCCATCGGGATCATAATCAAAATCATCATCACTATTGGAATTCAGATAATCCCAGCCTCGATCTTTCTTTTCGCTCATAGCCTACTACCAGCCTACTTCTATTATTTTGTGTTCAGATCCAGAGCAAACACGATTGAGGAACCTTTCTCCCCGTAATCCAAAGAGACATAATTCCCATAGATTTCATGCAGTAAATCATCTCGAATAATGTCTGAGCTCTTTCCAAACGCAACCATTTCACCGTGCTTTAAAAAGCAGGAGTTACTATCCAGTACCAGTGCATGATTCGGATTATGAGTTGTAAGAATAATGGTTTTCCCTGTTCCGGCAAGATCCCGCAGAACTTTCAGCATCTCAACTTGCTTTCCTATATCCAATGCACTCATAGGTTCATCCATGATTATTACCGGGGTGTCCTGAACAAGACTTCTTGCCACTGCCACTATCTGTTTCTGGCCACCACTTAACTTATTAAACGGTACATCGTATATTTCGTCGACTCCAAGCAGTGATGAAACGCTTTCGATAATTTGATAATCCTCATCTGTCAGCTTGTTCAACATCCCCATATGAGGAGTTCTGCCAAGAGAAATATAATCGATCACTGAAAAATCTGTAGAGAGATGAATTGCCTGCGGTACATAACTCACCAGACGGCTCATTGTCTGCTTATCTATGTCGGTCACTCTCTTTCCAGATATTTCGATGGCTCCTTGTTGCGGTGTCAGGAACCCCAGTATATTTTTTAATAATGTGGTCTTCCCGGAACCGTTATTGCCCATGATAAAGCATATGCTGTTTGGGACAATATCCATTGACAGGTGTTTCAGCACCATTTCCGAATCATAAGCGAAGCAAATATCCTCAATATGAACAGATTGTTTAATCATTGAGATACCGCCCCCTTCTTGCCAGAACAATCGTATAAATGATGGCTCCGATGAACCCGGTGATAATGCTCAAAGGAATCTCATTCACTGATACCAGCCTTGACAAAATATCCACACTCATAAGGAACAGTCCACCTGCCACGGCTGCTGCAGGCATTGCCATACGCGCATCATCCCCAACAAAAGCCCTGGCGATGTGAGGAATCACCAGCCCGACCCAACCAACATTTCCACTGATGGAAACACAGTTTGCAGTAAGCAGCGTCGAGCATGCTATTATGATCAGCCGGTCTCTTTTATAGTTGACGCCTAATGACTGAGCTTCTTCCAATCCCAGTGAGACTACATTGATTCTCCAGCCCATGAAAAGCAAAACAATAAATGGAATGATGTTGATAATCGTGCTGATCAACACCTCATCCATCTGTATTCCGGCCATGCTTCCCATAATCCAGAAAACAATGTCTGCAAGCTTTTCTCTATGATCCGCGATATATTTGATAATCGCCAGAACTGAATCCATGAACGATCCGACTATAATGCCAGACAGAACCAGCGTGAGTGCTGAATGATTACGAAATAATTTTGGCAGGAAAATGGCTATGGAAACAGCTATGAAGCCGAAAGCGAAGGCCATGATTCTTATCATGCCAGCAGACAGTCCCAGGAGTATTGCGATACCTGCTCCAACGCAGCACCCAGAACTTACACCCAGGATATCCGGTGATACGAGCTTGTTGTTAAAGGTCGTTTGATAAACCAGCCCCGCAACAGATAAGCACGCTCCAACCATGAAAGAAGCAAGTGCTCTCGGAACACGGATATTTTGCAATATCCGAAGCATCTGTTTATATTCTTCAGCTTCACCAAGAATAGCCTGTAACAGTTTTAAAGGATTCGTGATTCCGGCACGGCCAATGGCAATGGAGAGCACGAAAACTATAGCTGATACAATTCCAAGAATCAGCATACTCTGATGGAATCTTCTTCTATGTTTTTTAACCTGTGCCTGTGCGGCTGTACCAGAATCATACACCACTTTTATTCTCCCATCCGCGAACCGTCAGGGTTAAGTCCTTTGAGCATGTTTTCTAACTGATCATCGGAGAAGTCCCTGCCATAATATTCTTTATAAAACTCTCTCAGCTCATCGATGCCACCAAATTCGTGGTAATCCGGATACAGTTGATTTGCTGTATAGCTCATCATCAGCGGCATCTCCATAGAAAAGCGGTCATATGATGCGAAGCTGGTCGGCATTAAGAACACACGATTATTCTTTACTGCCGGCACATCCTGCCAAAGAGGATCATTCATCATGATATCTTTAGCTTCATACTCAAGCCATCCGCAAATGAAGATAGTATCCGGATTTAAGGAAAGTCCTTCTTCCTGGTCTATCTGTTCAAGATCGCTATATTTGGACGTTACCAGATTGGCACCCGACGCATTGATCCAATACTCAACAAAACTTCCTCCCCCAGCTGTGAGGAAAAGGTTTTCACTCGATGCTTCTGCTCCGGTCGCATCCACATAATAGACATTGCATTTTTCATCTTCCGGCAAGTCTTTTAATTCATCTGAAATTGTCTGTATTGTGGAATCAAGCTTTGCCTCCCATTTTGCGGCAAATGCCTTAGCATCATCGCCGAAGACTTCGCCCAGCATATCAACAGCGGCATAAAGTTCATCTTTGTTCGTATATTTAAAGCAGATTGCAGGAATTCCCTGTTTACGCAGTTCCTCAGCATAGGAAGCATCCTTCAGAATCACAAGGTCTACTTCCGCGGCAATAAGTTCTTCTGCATTCGGATTTTTGCCAAATAGAGCCACTTTCCCTGCTTCTTCCTTAAAACCGTCATAGAAAACTGCTGCCCAGGAATGGCCAAGAGTTGAGCAGTGTGCACCGACGATCTTATCTTCGACGCCCATGCCGAGTAAGAACGGAACAGCCGATGCACTTGTACAAACGACTCGGTCAACATTCTCCGGAATCTCGACTTCAACGCCGGCACAGTCAGTTATAACTCTATTGCCATTTTCAGCACTTTCAGATGAACCCGTACCACAGCCCACGAGGGATCCGCATATCAATGCCAAAGCCATGATCAGTGATGCTATTTTTTTCATAACGTATTTCTTCCTCCCAGTTTTTTACTTAATGTCGTACGATTTTTGCTGCAAACTTGACTATCTTTCCGCCGTTCTTCACTAGCTGCCGAACTCCAACAGTAGCTCCGACAGCTAAAACTGCAGCCGCCGGAGAACCGTATTTATTCAGGCAGTCAGGACACAGCCCAAGCTTTGAGTCGCCAACAAGTGTTCTTTTGCACGCCCAGCATTTCTTATTCTCCGCCATTCTCTTCCTCCTCTATTGACACAAGATATATATGCTCACTCTCTTCCGGCTGGCTTAACCTTAGCGCCGGCTGCAAATCCTGAGACAACTGAAGCCAACAATCTCGGTTTTCAACAGTATATGGGTAGTTAAGATGAATCATCTCCGCTGCTGAGTATCCTCTACCTGGAAGTTCTTTTGTAAAGAAATCCCTCATCACACTTTTATACTGATTCATCTCTATCTGAGCTCCAGCTGTATCGCCCAAATAGTCGAGCACCTGCATTCTTAAGCCAACCACTTTTGTAACAATCTGGATGTCTTCCGTCAGATATCCAATGTAGCTCTTTTTAATAAACCCTGGTTGCAGAATTGGCAGGCTCGTCCATTTCATCAAATGATTATTTGACGTTTCCATGTCCGAGTATAAGCTGTTTCTCGCAGATAAAAGTTTATCGGAAGCTTTTTCAAGGTATTCTTTTCTCTCCTCGTCTGTGCAATTGTCGCTCTGTGCTTTTAAAATGTAATATCTAGCATCAAGCACCGGGACTTTAATATCCCTGTCACGATCGCGAGCTATCTGGAAGTACTGCATATCCTGAATCGATTCCAGCTTCATATATATTTGACGCATCTGCAACTGATTCGCAATCGAGCGCGATGCTTCAAGAGTTCCGGGATTCATGTTGACTTCCTTAAGCGTCACATCTTTTACTCTCGTCCCAGTTTCATCAACGATGACAGCTCGCATATTGCCATCTACCTGTTTTGATTCTCCGATCTTATAAACCCCATCCTTGAGCTTCTGTCGAATATCTTTAGGAAGATGCTCAAAATCAGGAAGCAGCTGCGTTGTTCCTTGTGAGATTACCTCTGCTCTTTGAACAACCTCTCCTATAAGCCCCAAATCTGCAATCGGAATGTCAGGAACAAATGTGTTCACAGCATTGACCCTTATGGAGTCTGCCAGCTGCTGTACATAGCCGCCAAAGAAATCACTCATTGCAAGAATATCCTGACCCGTTTTGTCCGCTTCTGTTACAAGAATATGGACCTCATCACGGGGGATGATAGATGCACTTACTTCACTCATACCGTATGTTTCCTCCCCTTATCCGTACGTTAAGTCCATAATCATTTCTTCTTGCCGAGAATGGTTTTAGCGATCCAGGCACTGCTTCCAATAACGGATGCAATAGGCCCAAGTGCGCCAAGCATAACTCCCATAGCGGCGGCAAATGTTATCATGGACTTTGAAACGTCCTTTCTGGAAGTAGAGCCTGCCAGAATTGATGGAGTTACCATATTGGCCTGATTTAAGATTTTTTCCCTGTCCTCCTCTTTGTATTTATCAGGATTATCAACAAATACATCAAGAATCAACCGCAGCATCTCTGTTTCATCAGGATATGCGGCGATTTCCGCGTCCAGTACACTGCGCATGGCAATATATTGCGTTTTTGTAAGTTTATTTCTTCCTGCTTCAAGGTTATTGATTGTCTGTCTAGTCACACCAATACGTTCGCCAAACTCTTCTGCAGACCAGCCGACAGTTCGTCTGACTAATAACAGATATTTCTGGAGTCTTTCAATCTCGTTCATCGCATTTACCTCCGTGCCTCTATCATATACATTGACAATATATTTGTCAATGTATTATTATCTTCCGGCTGTAAAACTTTGCGCTTACTACTTTGTTCGATTCTGATCTACTCTTTCGGCTTCCTGCCTGTTCAAGATCATAGCTGCATTCTGCTTTGCCCGGATGAATTCTGTACGGTCCGCCCTGACCTTTCGATACTCCGCATATTCTCCCTGGCGCTCCCGGATCAGTCTGGTCCGCTCGGCATTCAGTTCTTTCACAGTCGGCAGTTTCGTTCCTTTAGGCAGCTGATCAAAGGCAGCTCTTGCAGCCTCCTGCAGTTCGATCTCTGCCCGGTGCAGCTCATAGAATTCTGCCTTCTTTGCTTTCGGCAGCCGCTTATAATCCAGATAGACCTTCCTGGTCTTGCTGTAGTCAAAGATGTGCTGTCGGAGTGCTTCGATCTCTTTGATTCTGGCATCCTTTTTTTTGATAGACGCAAGTAGCTGATCAGCGCCGGTTACAGCTTCATTGGTCATGCGTTCCAGATCTTCATAGCTGTGAATATCATGCTGTTGCAGGAAAAGAAGTGTCTTGGCTGTCTGCTTCAGGTTGAATCCCTTCGCCCATCGCTCATAGCCTGCTCCTTTGCCCAGAGCACGGTTCTGGATATCGATCAGCAGATCAATACCCGGCTGCTGTGCCTGACGGTGAGAATCCCGTACATTTGCACGGGATATTTTTTCTTTCAGGGCCTCCTCGGTATAATCCTCACCCAGGGAGCTTAGACGAACAAATCTCTGCTGTGCGCGGCCTCTAATGGCGATATTCTTTCCGCCTTTGATCTCATATCCCTCTTCTGCAAGCAGCCGCAGGAAATCTTCCCAATCCTTTGGCTTTCTGCAGATCAGATCATCCAGGACGGATCGGATCTCATTGCGGACTGTATGCCGCTTGGGATACTCCGTTCTCTTGATCCGGTCAGCATACGGTTTTCTCTCGATGATGGAATAACCGTATTCAAAGCAGACGATATCGCTGAGCCTCTGCAGCGCGATACCGGAAAAGAAAAAGTTCTTGAACTTCCGGCTGCAGTCCAGTGTGGTGGAATTGAAAATGATGTGGTTATGGATGTGAGCTCTGTCTGTATGAGTGGATACCGTAAAGGCATGATTCCCTTTGGTGAAGCGCATGGCCAGCTCATAGCCGAGCCTGTTTGCTTCCTCCGGGGTGATCTCTCCCGGCTTGAAGGACTGCCGGATCTGATAGGCAATGATATTTCCTTTGTATTCCTGCCCGGTAACCTGCTGGTACTGTCGTTTGGAGAGCAGGAATTCCATCGCCGCAGTCTCCGGATCACAGGCATAGGATGAGATCAGTTCGCCCTTTTCTGTCTTCACCGGGTTCTGTGAGTAGTCCAGTCGTTCATTCAGGCACTGGGCCACGGTTTTCCCTTTGTTTATGTGTAATGCAATCAGTCTTGTCGCTGCCATTTCTTCCTCCATGCACAAAAATAAGGGGACTGCCCGCAGCATCTTCTGCCGTAGACAGTCCCCGTAAGGTTCTTCAGTATTCTGATGTTATGATCTCATGAAACGGATCAGACCGTCTCTTGCTCCTTCCAGCGCAACGATGACCACAGCCTGGCCAAACAGGATGGCGAAACACCCGGCGCCAAGCATTGTGAGGATCGCGACATGGATCCACTGGGTAGTGATCAGGAAATAGATATCAAAGCCAAGGATGAGCAGAAGTGCCGGACCGATCACGTATCCCGACAGATCCGTTGCGAGATTGAAGAGAAATCCCGCGATGGCCGTCAGAACGATCAGCGGCAGTGCTGCTATCTTGCCGATCAGACGAATCACGAACATTTTCATTGCCTCCTTTGCTGTTTCTGACTTCATTGTAGATATGTCGATCGGATACCACAACGATGTCGCAGATATTTTTTCATGTATCGGCACCGGAGATTCCGATGCCTTTTTCGATCATTTCAGCGCAGCCAGCTTCAGGAAAATGCTCCGTTCTGTATCCAGGATCTCCTGAAACTTTTCCTGCAGATCCATGATATCTGCCGCGTATATGCTGCCGTTTTCATTGGCGCGTTTGGCATACTGGTTCAGATTGTTGCCGCACCGGGCGACCTGTTCTGTAAGGGAACGGATATCCTTCAGATCCAGGCAGATACACAAACCGTCCAGTGCCATTTTCCGGATGTAGGCGCTCATGTTATGAATGCCGAGCTCTGCCATTTTCTCTTCGATCCGCTTGCGCTCCTGCGGCGTGACCCGCAGATAGATCATGTCGGTCTTCTGGATACTCATAGGCCTGCTCCTGTTAATCCGGATACAGATCCAGCTGCTGAAAGGCTTCATCATCCATGCCTTTGAGCTTATCGATCACCCGGTCTGTCAGTTTTGCCAGCTTCTTTTCTTCCGGCTGCAGCTGTACCTTCATCCCGGCGAGCTCCCGGATCAGACCTTCCCTGGATCCTGGATTATACAGCATCATCAGCATGGTTTCTTCTTTGGTAAACTTCTTCATTCCAGATTCCTTTCTCCGAACCATGCCGGCGGTTTATGTCCGGGCTCTTTGGCAGCCTTCAGCTTTTCCAGAATGGATTCCCGTTCTTCCTTCGGTTTCTCTGTCACCTCCATGGCCGGTGCTTTTCCGTTATTGATAATCCCGTCGATCATGCCGTAATCATCCTCCATTGCCATTTCCGCATTCTTCAGGTAATTCTCCGGCTTCAGGAATTCCGGCAGCGTGACAAAACCGATGGAATCCACGTAATGACAGGATACCTGACCGTTGGTGCGGAATGCTACGATGTCGCTGACCGAAAGGCTGTGTCCGCGGAAATCTGCCGGATGGGCGATATTGAACTTCTCATAGATCTCATCCAGCAATGTGTTCTGATCCTTATAGGGAAGAAGTGGTGCCACATAGACCAACTCATAGTGATCGATATCCGGCGTATCCCCGCTTTTCTGCAGGGCGGCGTAGGATATAAAGTGCATCGGCCTGGTCTCTTCTTCATCCTTCAGCTGCAGGATAGATGGATAAGATCAGTCTTATTATTTTCAGTCTGGTTTTGATTAGTTTTATTACCTGTCGATTTGCGAAATTCTTGAGTTTCGATTTTCACAACTCCTGAATTTTGATTTTCAAAATTCTTGATTTTTGATTCCGGATCTTTCTGTGGACAGACTGTGGAAAACTTCAGAACATAGATCAAAGACGGCTTTCCAAGTCCCTGGCGCTTCTTCTTAATGAGCCCAGCATTCTTCTCCAGTTCAGACACAAGCTTGCAGGCCTTCTGGCTCCGGCAATGCATGTCCTCCATGACATCCTCAATGGTGTAGATGATGTACGCCCGGTTGAGTGAATCGAACCACCCGTTCTTTATCGATAAAGAGAGCCGGTCCAGCATCAGACCATAAAGGAGCTTTGCCTCAACGGATATATCTTTGAACTGCTCACTGGTGATCAGCAGCTTCGGGATCCGATAGAACTGATACTGCTCGGCATCTTCCGGTCCGTAGAAATAGTCAAACTCCATCTGCTCTCCTCCTTTCTCAAATCTTCTTTAAACGCAAAAAGGACGTTTACTCTCCGCGGAATGCAGAAAATAAACGTCCATAATCAGTTCAATATTCTATTGTCTATAAGTCCTCAAGTTTTGTGCCTACAGTGACGAGTTCTATTGCTATAGCCACCCGGACATACTTTTCGAGGCGCTTTCCGCGCTTCGACCAGTCGGTCTCGCCGAAGGTGAAATGCTCGTAAAAGTGCTTAAAATAAAGGATTTCTACGAGTTCAACTTTTGTAGCAACACTATAGTCTCGATGTGTGTCTACACTATGATTTGAGCACTGATTTTCCTGATGTACACTACTATTTGAGGACACATTTTCGTCGCTCTTTTTACTCTTCGGACCAAACTTTGTTTTAGCATGATCGAAGCTATCCTTGAATCCGGTTTTGTATATAAAAGTGACCTTATAGGGATCTGCATTTCCGTCATCGTCGTACCCTCCGACAATGACTTTTTCAACAATACTTTCAAAAACCGCTCTATCAAATTCTTCAAGAACCTGATTCTGAGTAAGAGTCTTTCTGAAGCCTTCTATTCTCTTGCGAAGACTATCGTCTCCCTGTACCTGCTTTTCATAGTATTCAAGCTGAGACTGTGCTTCTGCATATTTAACCTCATATTCAGCATCCATTGACATATAGGTTTCTTTATCTATCCCGTCATCAACATATTTATCAAGAAGTTTTTTTCTTTTTTCTTTGTATTGCTTGACCTCTTTCTTAGCCTTCTGATAGTTCTTCTCGTTGGCATCATCTCCAAGAGTCTTCTCTATCCTACTCAGAAACTCATTCATTACTTCCTGATTATCTGAACACAAAAGTCTATATGATTCTATAAATGCTTCCTCTATGACCTGTTCCGGAATACCTTTTGAATCGGGACATAGCTTTTTGCCACCCTTCGTAGATGTAACACACTGCCAAATAGTCTTTTTATACTTGGATGAGCTGTGCCATTTTCTTCTTGTGAGATGACCACCGCAAAAACCACATTCTATAAGAGAGCTAAACGCAAACATTCTACTGTACTTTTCTCTCTTGCCAATCTCAACATGGTGCTGTCTTCCACCATTACGCCTTTCTCTCAGAGCCTGTGCTTTTTCAAACGTCTCATGTGAGATAATTGGCTCATGATGATTTTTTATAAAAAAGCGATCTTCCTCTCCAAGATTATCAAGCCTTCTCTTAGTTATAGGATCAACAGTAAATGTCTTTCCTAACAGAATGTCACCTGTATACTTTTCATTATTGATAACCCCCATGACGCTTGAAGATGTCCAAGGATTACCCCGTATAGTCATGATGCCTTGCTCATTAAGCTCTCTGGCAATCATCGTGCTTCCGGCTCCTGCCACATATCTTTCAAACATATATCTGACAGTTTCGGCTTCTGTTTCATCTACCGATATCGTTTTGGTCTCTATATCATACTTATAGCCAAGGCAGCCCTGAAATCCTACAAGCTCACCCCGCTTCATCTTCATCTTAAGACCCTTTTTTACATATGCAGAAGTGTTCTCTACTTCCTGCTGTGCCACAGAACTTAGAATGGTAAGAAGGAATTCTCCATCCTTGATAGTGTTAATCTTCTCAACCTCAAAATAAATAGCAACATTCTTTGTTCGGAGCTGCCTCACATACTTTAGGGTATCCAGTGTGTTCCTTGCAAACCTCGAAAGACTCTTTGCAATAACCATGTCGATCTTACCAGCCATGCAGTCTGCTATAAGCCTTTGGAAGTTCTCTCTCGTCTCTGCTTTGGTTCCGGTAGAAGCCTTGTCAGCATATACTTCAACAAATTTCCAATCGGGATTCTTCTTTATTAAATCAGTATAATACTTAACCATAGAGTCATAACTCTTGATCTGCTCTTCATCCGCAGTACTTACTCGACAATACGCAGCTACTCTGAGGCGGTCTTTTCTGCCTACCGCCGCAGAATTGTCAAAGTTTGTCTTTGCTTTTATAACTTCAACTTCCATATCCACCTCTCATTTTTGTATCACTATCGTAATGTACTATGATAAATATAAAATAATACGGTAGATAAGTCAAGTTTTAAGATCAGATATTACGCCATAATCTCGCATAAGTACCACTAATATTCTTTTATATTCCCTATCATCAATCAGGTGTTTGATAAGGAGCTGTTTTAGCATAGACAGTTGAATGCTATAACGTAATAGCTTCTTATTATCTATAGCGACCACCTCCACTTCTCATCTCTCCATTAATTAATATCTGCAGGCAAAAAACTGTCTGATTCACAGATAGGCTTTTGCCCACAGACATTCAAAAAAATCCTGCAAGTAGTTACCAGGTTCGTAACCCACATTGGCGTTGCACCACCTTCGCTAATTGGTTTCCCTCGGGAAAATGTATCATTATCACTGGAAGTATCATCGCCGCGACAGCCCTTACTGTCGTTAGCCAGAACAGATAACGCTCGCTGCAATATAACCGCAGATCATCGCACCATCCACTTAGCAAGCTCCACATTCCATACGTCTTGCAGAATGACCATATTCTGTTTTCAAGGTTCACTCCCACCGTAGTGGTGGCAATTCTTACATCGGACTTGTCAGCCCGAAAAGCCTATAAGAGACACCATGCCTGCTAAAACACTTAACTCTTATGGACTTTATGAGAATGACAAATAAAAGGTGTAAGAATGCCAGAAAGTTCCGTTTTATTGTTATACTCTGTATTTCTCTCTGATGAGCCGCATAAGAGCCATCATGATTTCCTGGCTGCATTCTTCTCGACACTGCTTGTTAAGCCAAGGTGCTATATGATACACCACTCTGTTTATATAGTCGCTGTGACGATCGAGTATGTATCCGAGAGCCTGCATACTTCCACTCTTGGCAGCAATGATCATGTCGTAATCAATTATGATTTTTTCTTCTTCCATTCTTCTTAGCCCTCGCTTTCTTCAGCCCGTTATATTTGTAGTCCCTTGCTCGTTCAGGAGTGATCCCCAGGAGTTTTCCAATCGAATCAAAATCGTAGCCAAAGCCTACAAATAAAATGAGTGCCTCTTTTTCCCTTTCCGTCAGATTATCAAAAACATCGCCAAAGCCGTCGCTTTTAATTGCGAAGCGTATATTTCTGATAATCATCTCAATTTCTTCCCCCAGTTCGTGACTGTTTTCCACTGCGATATAGTCTCTTAAGCTTCCTTCACTGAGAGATTCAAGTGAAATGCCGCTGTTTCTTCTTTCCGCAGCACTGGCACTTCTTGTCACGTTCCTTGCACAGTACCAGATGGAGTCTCTCATAAATTTCCAGAAGTCTTCCTCCACCTCCCGCTTTTCAGATTCGTTCATTCAAAAGTTCCTCCTCTTCGCAAGGAACTTTCAAAACATCCTTACACTCCTTTACTGTGTTTTGATATGCCAAAACATCACGGATAAAATAAAAAAATTTTTATTTTTTTATTCCGATAGGCATCACCTCCCCTGAAATAGCCGTAAAAAAGCCATAAAAAACCAGTCATAAGGGGTTGACTTGCGATTTTTTATGCCTTATAATTCACTATGTATCATATTATATATTATATAGCGTGATTTTATAAGGAGCAGACTATGCTTTTTGAATATTTGAAAGAACATTACGATGACGGGGAGCCTATCTTCCTCGATGATATTCATATAGAAGGAATGCGAAGGGATAACTTCCGCCAGCAGATCAAGACACTTGCAGACGCAGGTAAGATTGTGCGATATGAGAAAGGGATTTATTATATTCCGAAGAAAACCCGCTTCAGCTCATCCGCCGGCCCGACTCCCGAAACGGTAGCAAGGTACAAATATATCTCCCGTGGTGGTAAGACTGACGGTTATTATTCCGGCAGCACCTTTGCCAACATCATCGGACTGTCCTTGCAGGTACCTATGAAGAAGGAAATCGTCAGCAACAACATAGCCGCCATCGTAAGGGAAGTGCTGATCGGCAAGCAGTCCTTTATTGTCAGAAAGACCAATGTTCCCATCTCCGATGATAATGTTAAGGTTCTTCAGCTTTTGGAATTATTAAAAAATCTGGACTCTTACCTTGACAGCGATTATGATGAAGCGAGGGAAAAATTAAAAAAATATTCTCTTGCGAACCATATTACAAGAGACGATGTTGACCAATATATAAGACGATATCCGGATTCAACCTTCCGGTATTATTATGAAATGAGGTAGACCATGTACTTGCATAATGATAAGGATCTCTTTACAGAGGTCATAACAGAAGCCAACGCACAGACCGGCATCGCAGAATCCATCATTGAAAAGGATTACTACGTTACCATGATCTTAAAACTGTTGGCAAAGAGCAATCCTGATATAGTTTTCAAAGGGGGAACCTCATTATCGAAGTGTTTCCACCTTATCAACAGGTTTTCCGAAGATATTGATATCACCTTCTCTGAACATATCGGAGAATCCCGGAGAAAGAAACTCAAATACAATATCCTCAAACCGATCAGTGATGAGCTGGGTATGCCCATTGAGAACTGGGACAGTATCGAGAGCGATAAAGATTACAACTATTACCTCTTTGGCTATCAACCTGCAAACGACTACCCGGTGGAAGGCATCATGCCCGGAGTAAAACTTGAAACCGCCCTTGTCTCCTATTCCTTCCCGACCGAAGAAAGGGATGTTGACTCGATTATCTATGGAGCAATAAAAGACTCTGCATCAGACATCATCTCAGATTACGGGCTTGAACCGTTTTCGATGAAAGTGCAGTCAGTCAGCAGGACATTCATTGATAAGATTTATGCCCTCTGCGATTATTACATGGAAGATAAAACGAAACGTTTTTCAAGACACCTGTATGATCTCCATATGCTCTATCCGACCATTACTGTGGATGATTCATTTATGGGACTTATACAACAGGTTCGTGAGCATCGTTCAAAGCTTCCTATCTGCCCTTCCGCAAAAGAAGGCGTAGATATAAAATCGCTCATAACGGAGTTCCTTGATAAAGAATTCTATAAGAGCGACTACGATAACATCACCAGAACGCTGATCTCCGATGATGTGACCTATGAGCAGACTTCTCTCACTCTGAGAGAAATCGCAGAAAAGCTCTTCTGATATATTTTCGTAAATCTATTGCCAGTCATTTCGCACTCTGATATGATATGGCTCATAAAACACCAAAACTGCTAAAGATACCGGCGCTATCCGTGCGCCGTACTGTGGCAGTTTTTTATTTTCTCCTTATTCCCCACAGTACAAAAGCATAAAGGCAATCGCCGGATACGGCGTTATGGGTTCAAAGCGAACCGCCCTATGGCGGTCTGAACCCGCAAATCGGAACCGATTTGCAAGAAGAATACCAAGCATTGGATGTGTCATGACACATCCACATTTACTGACCATTTTCCCTGCCGGCAAAATGACAGCAAATGAGCTTGCAAGGGGATACTCCCCCTGACCCCCGTTAATGCAGAACTGCATCCTTTTCCCTTTCCGAAAAAAGAGCATTTCTGCCAAAAATCAAACACGCCGGATACGGCAATTTTGAAAGGAAGTGCCCTATATGAGCAAAGAACGTGATCGCAAGATACCCATCCAGGTGTATCTGAGCGAAAATGAAAAATATGTCCTCGATGAGAAAATCAAAGAATCCAAAATGCGGAATATATCTGAGTATATCCGCCACCTGATCCTATACGGTTATGTCTATGACATCGACTATAACGGACTGAAGGAATACAACTACCAGATAGCCGCCCTCGGCAGAAACATAAACATGATCAGAGAGCGGATTATGAAAACCGGGAACGCTTACGAAGAAGATCTAAATGAGATAAAGGAGTTGATGGATAAGATATGGCATACACACGAATCCATGCTATCAAAAGTACCGTTACAAAAGCTGTAGCTTATATTTGCAATCCGGATAAGA
>Ga0256405_10007487_pt1 | contig 16399 bp, 16 predicted proteins | sample RumenRJG_02DNA_FD_189096 | JGI IMG/M metagenome (GOLD analysis project Ga0256405, IMG submission 189096) | Bovine rumen microbial communities from Lethbridge, Alberta, Canada - RJG_02 | ecosystem: Host-associated > Mammals > Digestive system > Stomach > Rumen | place: Canada: Alberta...
TCATTTTGAGAAACCTCCGGTTAGCATAAGATGTTTTTTCATCCGCCAAGATGAACACCTTTATCTTACTTTGAGGTTTCTTTTTATTCAATTGGCGTTATTTCTGAATTACAGGAATGCTCCTAAATATATATCGAAAAATGCCTGATAAAATTCTACAGGTTTTTTGGGTGGTAAATCAATTACTATATTGTATACTATATATCTTACGCCCTTTCCTCCAGGTACCTGACCTTCTTGCCGTGGGCAAGGGCGTAATCGATCTCAGACCTGGTGCTGTCCCCAATATAGCCACCAACGTTGATCACAAATATCTCGTCGGACATGTCGATCTTGCGCTTGTGAATATCGTCCAACATTTCTTTTGTCCTGGTGAGAGTCCCCTCATCCATGTTCTCCCAGACTTCAGAGTCGCCAGAGTGTCCAAATAGCCCCACACTGATGACGATATTTCCCTCCAGTGTGAGTTTTTTCTGCACCTCCATGAACTGATCTTTGAAACGAGTGCTTCCGCACAGCGTGATTACTGGATATTTCCCCTGCATACTTTTTTCCTTCCCTTTTGATATCAAGTCTCGTCTGGCTTCTGGCCGTCATGGGCCTTCCAGGCGCACTCTGTAAGCGCCATATTGGTAAACTCTGCGGCTGAGCCTGTACCACATATGATGACTGTTCGCAAACTCCGTCTTCACCACAAAAGAGAAAAACTTCTCCTCAGTCTCCATCTGAAACATAGGTGCATTGTCATTCCTGAAGTGATAGTACGTCCTCTGCCCTTGTTATTTGAAGAAGCTTGTTACTGTATTCATGATAGTCTTATTTTTTAGAATTTCATCAAGTACGCCGCCCAGCTGAGACTTTTCGCCCTTCAAAAGAGCCATCGCTGCCTTTTTGGTATCGGCGTCAGCTGCCCTGTAGAGCTCGAGGAGCTTTTTCTCTGTTGCACTTACCTTTACTGAAGTTCCTGTAGATGTGGTCTTCTTGGCTGAAGTGCCTGTTTTCTTGGCTGTGGATGTTGCCTTCTTTGAAGCAGTTGTTGTCTTCTTTGCAGTAGACGTTGTCTTCTTTGTAGTAGCTGTTTTTGTAGTTTTTGCTGTTGCCATGATCATCTCCTCCTTTTAGGCGATTTTCACTGTACTTGTATCCATTATAGCTGTTCTAGGCGCAAGGATAAACCAATTATGATCTATTACACAAGATGGACTCCTCTATAGGTTGCGTACAATTATTTGGGTAGGTCTGCTTTTGTGCTAAAAATCGGCATTTTTCAAAATGGGGTACCATATAAAATACATTTTTACGTCAATTCCTGTGCGTTTGTTTGATTTTTATGGTACCCCTTTTGGGCTTTTGCAATATATGGTACAAAAAACAGGCTAATTTCCAAATTTTATTGGTACCCCTTTTCGAAATTTATAATTATATGGCACAAATTCCTGGAAACATCCTCTTTGACTCACGAGTTTATTTCCCCGGAAGGTGCATTTTTATTAGCAGTGTTATTGTCTGTAAACAAATTAGCTCAAAAAAACAGACCTCAAACCAGTTGCACTGATTTAGGTCTGTTTTACACAGATTTTGATTTTGAAACTCAGGCACGCCCCTGTTTTCGGGCAAAAGAGCTATATCAGAAATTGTTTCCGTTCCAGCCCCAGTCGTGGGTTGTGGCATATTTTACATAGATGTGATCAGGAGCTATTTCGAGAACTTCGCCGTAAATCCTGGTGAGTTCACCAGTCAGCCTGCCAAATGCGCCGCTGTCCGGATCCCCATAAATACTTACGCCAATAAAAGCTGTAGGCTGCTCTCCATCGCCTCTGAAGTACATATCCTGCTCATCAGATAAGTCTATCATCAGCCAGCTCTCGCTTTTTCCTGGAAGCAGTGAGATGGCCTGTCCAAGCCTTTCCTTGAGCTCTTTTCTCTGCTCAGGTGTTACCTTTATGCTTACTTTTGAATCAATGAATGGCATAGTTTTATTCCTCCTTTTCCCGTCTTAAAGTGCTCTGTTAGCCTGTCTCCTTATTCCTTTAGGTTCCCTCTCTCAATATGCTGCCTGATTATCCTATCCGTCAGCTCAAAGAGTTTCTTTGAACCTTCCCTAGTCTTGGACTGCCTGCCATAAACCTGGTCCTTTGTAACGCCGTGCTCTCTCCAGTCTGCACCGCCATTACTGTTATTAAGCATAAGCGGCTGAAGGTTATCCATGGCATGAGCAAACTTTGCTTCCGCAGTCTTATTATCTTCAAACTCATCAAAAAGAGCTATCAGCTCCGCCTTCTGATCTTCAGGTAAAAGAGAAAATATCCTTTCCTTGGCAGCATCCTCTCTCGCTTTCTGTGTGATAAGCCCCTCACTGTCATAAGCATAAGTATCACCAGCATCTATTTCAACAATATCGTGGATAAGACACATGATCATGACTCTTGATATATCTACAGACTCATTCGAATACTCTTTTAAAAGATAAGCCATGATCGCCATATGCCAGGCGTGTTCTGCATCATTCTCATTTCTTCCATGTCCGGACAAATGCGTCTGCCGGAAAACATTCTTCTCTTTGTCTATCTCTAAGGCAAACTCCATCTGCCTTTTCAGTCTTTCATCCATACTGTGACACCTATTTCCTCTTTCGCATCAAAAAGCTATCTGTCCTCTTTTGTACATTATCCTGTAGATTCACGAAAAACAGGAAATTGTCATACAGATGAAGACTTCCGGTAGGAAAAATGGCAAGTCCTGCAGGATATTCGTTTGTGTCTATCCCGGTTACAATAAGGGTTCCCCTTTCCGGGTCAATGTAAGCACCATACTTTCCCGTTTCAACAGAAGTTATTGCACCGGTTTTACTGTCCTGGGTAACAGAGCCCTTATTAAGACTTTTGCTAGCCTTTGAAGAGTCCGTTTTCCAGTTTAATGGATTTATGGAAAGCGCCTTGGTCCCTGCAGGTGTGATGACGGAATCTGTAACAGTGCCATCCTCACAATCAAAGCTGATGACAACGCCTGTATCCGTCTCGTTTTGGGCAGGCACAATCTGAGGGCATTCTGCTATCATTTCCTCTGTCATATCCCAGCCAATTGCATAAACAGCAATTAGGTTTTCACGCAGCGAAACAGCTCTGTCACCATCTCCGCCATAATACTCTTGCAGAATCCTGTAGCACATATCAGCTCCCTGAGAAAAGCCTGCAAGTATCAGAGGTCTTCCATTATTTTTATGCTCAAGATAATACTTAAATGCGGCCGAAACATCTATGTATGCATTCTGCATTGCTTTTTCTCTTGCTGCCAAATCGGTAAATGAATATACATTCAGCGCTGCCTGCCTGTAATAAGGCGCATAGATTCTGGCTGTTTTAGCATATATAGCCTGTTGCTGGTTCATCGCATTTCTGAAAGCTCTTTTGTAGCCATCAGTCATAGTAGAATTCACTTCACTTTTGGTATCCACTGATGGCGCAACCATGAAAACATCCACGCCATTTTCTGGATAAGCTCCGTCATATAGCCAGTTTTCAGACCTGGAATAATCCAAAGCACTGGTAAAAGGAAGGATATTTACCGCTTCTACTCTGATAGCACTCTGAAAAAACATCGTCGCCATAAAGATCAGTGATAATAAAACTGCTTTTGCTTTCTTATTCATATTACCTCCTACATGCTCCGGTACCTAGCCATTGCAACGAATATGATTAACATATGACTCTTTAATTCTACAATATTTCGTTATTCGACGGTCTAAAATAAGTATTAAAAAAATCTCCCATATGAATAACCTTTGTTGCTTTTAAGTTCTTTTTAGGTTCCTGGAATACAATTCTCTCATTAGATGCAAACACCAGATTGAAGGAGGTAATGTGGACATGAAGAGAATTGCCCTGATTCCTGCCTATATGCCGGACGAGAAACTGATTGCAATTGTCAAGCAGCTATATGAAGCAGGTTTTGAAATAATCATCGTAAATGATGGCAGTTCAGATGATTGCATCAAAGTATTTGAAGAGTCTTCACGATATGCCAAAGTGCTTTGTCATGAGAAAAACCAGGGAAAAGGTAAAGCGCTGAAAACGGGTCTTAAATTCATAAACAGCGTGTATGAGGCTCCCTATACCATTGTCACTGTCGACGCAGATGGGCAGCATAGGATCGAAGATGTTATTCGCGTGGCGCAGGCTTCTGAACAGAATCGCTCATGCCTCATTCTCGGAAGCCGCAAAATGGAAGGCAAGGTGCCCTTTAAAAGCCTGGCTGGGAATGCCATTACGAGATTTGTTTACAGACTATCAACGGGAATCAGTGTTTATGATACTCAGACAGGGCTTCGCGCATTCAGCGACAAGCTTATCCTGCGGCTTATAGATATTGACGGATCACGCTATGAATACGAAATGAACATGCTCACAGCGCTTCCCAGGGAAGGCGTAGAAATAAAGGAAGTTTGGATAAGTACTGTATATATTGATGACAATAAGTCCTCACATTTTAATGCCGTAAAGGATTCATTCCTGATTTACCGCGAGCTATTATCCGGCACGAATCTTTGGCCGGTAGTTTCAGCCATTCTGTTAACTGCATTTACCATCTACATCACACTGGACACCTTTGTTATAAGCAAAGGATATGATACAAATGCCACAGAAATAAACACCGCAATGTTTGCAGATATTGAGAGTTCTTCCGATACCTCAGAGGAAGAAACAGCTCTTTTGACTGATGGATCCTCTGAATCGGAAGCGGCTGCCATTACCTCTGGAGATTCAGCTGACGCATCAGGCAGCACCACAACAAAACACAGGAAAGGCTCCGGAAGACAGCATTCCTCATCTGCCAAAACCAGTGGCACATCTGATGATACTTCAGCCACCTCCGCGGTTACGGCTTCAGCCGGCGAGTATTCCGGGGAAAATACCGTATCTACAGATGACTACACCATAACCCTCTCTGATTATTATCAGAATGGCACTAAGATCTATGTTGCAGACGTAACCCTCTCTTCTGCCAGGTATTTAAAGACCGCTTTTGCCGATGACACCTATGGAAAAAATGTGACGGCAACCACTTCATCTATCGCAGAAGACAACGATGCTGTGCTGGCCATAAACGGAGACTATTACGGAGTTCAGGAAAGTGGATATGTAATAAGAAATGGTGTTGTCTATAGAAGCACGGCAAATGGGTCCGACGTGTTGTGCATATATGCCGACGGCACAATGGAAGTAGTAAATGATGCCGAATATACAGCAGAGGAACTGGTTTCAATGGGTGTCTGGCAGGCATTTACCTTCGGCCCTGCTCTTATTGAAAACAGCGAGGTTGCAGTAGACACAAACACTGAGGTGGATCGGGCCAAGACCAGCAATCCTCGAACTGCCATCGGGGTCATTGATGCCAATCATTTTGTTTTTGTGGTATCAGATGGAAGGACCGATGAAAGCGAAGGCTTAAGCCTTTATGAGCTGGCAAACTTCATGAAAGATCTTGGGGTAACAACAGCTTACAACCTGGACGGAGGCGGATCATCTACTATGTATTTCAATGGTTATGTCATCAACAATCCCACTTCCGGCGGAAGCATCAAAGAACGAAGTGTCAGCGATATCGTCTATATTTGAAGACCGTAATGAACGATCAGAAAGGATCTGACTATGGAAAAAGAGCTAAAGAAGAACTTATTATACAATACTGTCTGGGCAACATTTCTTGCACTCTTTGGCGCCATATATGAATTATTCAGCCATGGCGTAACATCTTACTACATGATTTACGGCTTTGCCGTACCACTTATCATGGGTGTTTTGCCTTATGAAGTGATGCTCATTTTAAATAGATTTCCTGGCAAAGCCTTTGCTAATATCTGGAATACAGCCATAGCCACATTAAGCATCGGCTGTCTATTTAAAGGAGTCTTGGAAATCTATGGCACAACAAACCGACTGATAATTGTTTATCCTATTGCAGGCGCAGCATTAGTGCTCATAAGCCTTTTATCAGGCACTTATTTGAAACCATTTCATCTTTCAGAGCCTTAGGGATCACAAGCTGTTTCCCTCATCAAGTGTTAAAACGGTCCATCAGGTGCATCCAGCTCAACGTAACCAATCTCATACTTTCCATCCCTATATGAAAGATCAAACCCAAGACTGGCACCACCTCTTGGAAGCGGCTCTACATAGCATCTGATGGCAGGGTACTTCCCCTCCCTGATCTCTGCCCAGTATACACTCCTAAATGAACTGGTCCTTTCATCTGTCCACCAGTAGTTTATATAGTCATCATTTACCTCTTCACTTCTGGATAGCCCTGCTTCTTTTATCGAATATCGGATCACAAGATCCTCAGGCTCTTCATATTCTATGGTAAATCCTTTTGCACCATTTTCTCCGCTGGCAAGCGGGAGATCCACCTCGCTATAGCTTCCGGAAGCGTCCTTATCAAAAAGCCACATGTCGCCGAAAGATAATGGATCTGTGCTAGTATCATAGGAAAGGGTAAAAAGGATCTCTTTTTGTCCATCTCCGTCAAGATCACCGCTCTGAACATGAGGAAATCCTGTCTCCCATCCTTTTGGAACTGTAAGCAGATCTCCGTTGCCAAACTCTACAGTATAAATAGCAATCTGCTCTTCACCATTCCACTGGCGCTTTAGTCTGTCTGTTTTCCCATCACCATCATAGTCGCAGTTCTTAAAGTCATCCTGCCAGTAGTATCCATTACACTCATCAACATATCCCTCGAACTCCCAGAGCAGGAACGGAGATTTTTCATCATCGTACTCTGCCTCATCTGTTGCCACCGTATATTCCGGTATTTTCCAGTCTGTATAATCCGGGTCATTAGTTGCAAAAAGGTCTGTGTTTGCGTGGTAGAAATAGTATCTTCCATCCTCAGTGATAAGAAGATCATATCCATCTCCCATTGTCGGAACGATGCACTCGATATGCCTTGCAATTGTCCCGTCTGAAAGCTTCGCAGCCTCAGATGATACATCCCCTATTGTCGTATTATTTAGAAACAGCTCTTTATATGTTTCTTCCCTGAGAAGCTCTTTTAACTGCTCCAGGTCATACTCTGAAAAGTTTTCTGCAAGCACGTTCCCGTTGGTATAATATGGTTCATCCTGGATATAGTCCCCTGTTACAGAGACATTCATTCCCATGCCTTCTACAAATCCATTTGCTATTACATGAAGTCCGTTGTCGTCTAAAGAAAACCCAATGTAAGCAGGTTCACCGTCGATATCATCATTATCAAACTGTCTATATATTGCCTGGTTATCTGAAATAAAATATGCTCTTCCAGCTGCATCGCCCATATGTGAGTAATAGTAAAACTCACCAGTAAAGTCAAAGCCTTCCTCGTTCTGATCTTTTACTGAGATATCCGCGCTGAGAGAAGAATGTACAGAGGTCCTTGTCCAATCTCCGGTAAAGCTCAAAGCACTGCCTACGAACTTCCTTCTTTCATAAAGCTCTGGAAGATTATCCTCTGTAAAACCAATTTCAGTAGTTTCTTCATTAGGCTGAGCATTATCTGTTTCAATAGTTTCTGGTACTGATGCACTCACTGCTGCATTATCTTTTTGCGCCCCGCATCCAGTAACTAAACACGTCAACGCAAGCAATATGATGATAGGAATGTTAGTTCTCATATAGCCTCCTTCTTTGGAATAATCCTGTCGATATCCTTGAGAAGCTTTGTTTCTAAATATCAGTTTACACCATTCTAATTAAAAAAGCCCCAAAGCATTTAGCTTCAGAGCCCTTTTAGCGATATGATTAAGTTCGAATATTTCAAGCAGCTACAGCCTTTTTAGCAACTGGTGTACCAACCTTCTTGATGAGCTGATAGATAACTACTGCTAAAGCTGCTACTGTGCAAACTGTTGCAAATACAGGAATGAATGTGCTCATCCCAAGAATTACGATTCCCTCAAATACCAATGTCATGATGATGAATACCTTTGCGATTACCTGTGCCATAATATATATCTCCCTTCAGAATTATCTGTTGTTTTTGTTTACAATTCTTTATACGAGGGAAAAGAAATTGTGGCAAAAAAATTTTATAATAATCGTATGAAGGCTCTTTTAGTGATCGATGTCCAAGAAAAATACCTAAGCTGCTATGACGCTGGCCTTTTATCACGGCTCAACGCCAGGATTGCTATGGCTAAATCAGACTGCGATCAGGTATTCTATGTCCGTAACATAGGCATTCATGGCGATAACGATAGCTACGCCCTGGCCAAAGACCTCCTCATGGTCTCAGATCACATCTATGAAAAGAGCTTTCCAAGCGCCTTTACAAATGATTCTTTGGCAAAAGAGCTAAAGAGCTTGAACGTCACTGACCTTGAAATAATAGGCGTAGATGGCAATAGCTGTGTAAAGAAAACCTGCCTGGATGCTGTAAATGCAGGATACAAGGTAACTCTTAACCTGAAGTGTACAGCCGCTAAGAATGAAAAGATATTTGAAAAGACACTTGAAGAACTGACAGATGCTGGTGTAGTGATGGTAATACTTGACCTAAAAGAAAGGATATCTGCTATGAGTGAAAACAATTCCAATAACAAAAATAAGCACAGCATCAGTACAGGAGCTGCTTTATGAACGCACTTTTTTATAAAAACCTCTATCATAAGCTTCTTGATCTGCTTTATTGTATATAGCCATTAAGTTCGTTCAGCTGCCTAAAGGGATATATTATCGCTCCGTCTATTACGGCATCCTCATCTTCTAAGCCAACAACAATATTCACCGAGAAGAATTCATTATTGTTTGAATCTACTACTGGAACAACCTTTGCACTTCTATAGCCTTCCTTTTTTGAATATAATCCTGCTCCAATAAGCATTTTCTCGATATCTTCAGTGGTGTAATCCTCAATGCCTATGGTAGAAATGAAGAAGGTGATCATAGTTATGCCTTCTCCAACCCAACACTCTAAAAAATATGGCCTCCTTCCAATTGCTCCGCAGTCCCAGCCTATGTTAATATCTCCTAAGTCGTTGCTCTTAGACCAATGCTTCTTTTCATGATCGATCATTGGAAGATAATACTGTTTATTGTCTCTGTAGTGTTGCAAGAATTCTATGGACTTCATAGCCTACTCCTTTCCGCAAACAGCAGTAGTATGCTCACAACTTCATCCTTGTAATGCTGTCAAAGAGATCTCTTCCTTACAACTTCATGTTATAACTTAGTGCTCTTCTGCTCTAGAAAGTGGAAATTTATATTTCAATTAAGTATTCAAGTTATACTTGAATCCATGAATTTATGATCTTCGCACATTTACTCATTCTTTTCCAGACAGAAAAAAGCCCCAAAGCATTTAGCTTCAGAGCCATTTTAGCGATATGATTAAATCAACTGGTAAATCAGTAATCCAAGCTGTCTCTATTTAGAAGAAAATACTTCATTCCCATGATTACGTATCCTTCATCATTTCTCCATGGTTTTGAAGAGCCATTTACAAGTACGATTTTCTTGAAAGAGTCAGGAATGTTTCTAAATGAATTGTATTCCTGCTGTTGTTTTTCTTCAGTAGAAAGATCATATGCGACCTGGATATAGTACCGTTGATTTCCCATGTTGGTCACAAAGTCCACTTCCAGCTGTTTTCTCACACTTTTGCCTTCACTATTCTTATGATTAACTTCCACCACACCAACATCCACTGAATATCCTCTTGCCAAAAGTTCATTGTAAACAACGTTTTCCATTAGATGCGTTGGCTCTTGCTGCCTAAAATTCAACCTGGCATTTCTAAGTCCAACATCAGTAAAATAGTATTTAAGATTAGCAGCTATGTATTTCCTACCCTTGATATCATACCTGTTTGCCTTTGATATTAGATATGCTTCTTCCAAAAAGTCTATATGTGCTGATATTGTTTTATGTGTATAGCTGCTATGTCTTTCCGTTGCAAAAGTGTTCGATATCTTTGTAGGATTAGTAGGAGATCCAATCACAGATGCAAGTATATCTACAAGTGTATTTATCTCATCCTTATTCTTTATCTTATTACGATCAATAACATCCTTCATATAAACGTTATCAAAGATGCCTTTAAGATAGTCCATCTTCTGCTTGGCATTATTCATGTCAATAAGAGCCGGTAGCCCCCCATAATTCAAATATTCATCCCAGGCATCATCGTACTCACCACCAAAAGCGGAATAAAACTCAGCAAAGGTAAGTGGGTATATGTGTATCTCATCACCCCTGCCTCTGAACTCAGTAATAATGTCCTTTGACAAAAATTTCGAATTACTTCCTGTGACATATACATCAACACTCTCTATTCTCAAGAGGCTATTTAATACTTCCTCAAATCTGTCCATGAATTGAACTTCATCCAGAAGAATGTAATATTTATCACTATCAAGTATTCTTTCCTTAATGTAGCTATAACATGCCTTAGGATCACGCAATTCAGCAGCATCAATACCGTCAAGTGCAATCTCAATTATATGATCAGCACCAACACCACTGTTAAGAAGATACTCCTTATACAACTTGAATAATAAAAATGATTTACCACAACGCCTGATTCCGGTGACAACCTTTACCATGCCATTGTTTTGTCGTTCAATCAGCTTATTTAAATAGACATCTCTTTTAATCAGCATATTATTACCTCTTTTTGCGCCTTGACGCATTTTCTGGTAATAGAATAACCCAACGCTCAACCAATGTCAATGTTTTATTACCATTTTTTGCGTCTTTACGCATTTTGGGGTAATACACCCAAAAGAGCCTTAATTTGAAGACTTAAAATTGTATATAAGCATTATTTTCCTCCATACAAAAACTATAGCTCGACATCATCCATAAGAAAGTCAAATAAATCTACAACCATAACTCCCTTCTCATCATAAGAGGGTTTTAATCCTGTTTTTGCAACAACAATCTTTTTAAAGGAATCATCAATATAATAAAGGCTCTTCTTTTCCTGCAACTGTTTATCGACATCGTCCATCGAAAGTGCTGATTGAATATAATATTTCATATCTCCTTTAGATGCTATGAAATCTACTTCCAGTGCTTTCTGTGTATAAATAGACTTTCCATTAATATCTATTCTGTCGGTCTTCTCGCTGACGTTTACTTCCCCAACATCAATATTAAAACCTCTGTATCTAAGCTCGTTATATATGATGTTTTCCATAATATGAGTCTCTTCAATCTGTCGAAAGTTCAGTCTGGCATTCCTTACCCCAATATCTTCAAAGTATAACTTAAATGGAGCCCCGATATACTTTCTGCCTTTTATATTGTATTTGCTGACCTTGGATATAACGAATGCATCCTCAAAATAATCTATGAAATTAGCAATCGTGTCATCAGTAATATCTTTTCCCATTACGCTTTTAAAAGTGTTTGTGAGTTTACTTACGTTTACCGGTGAACCAATCATTGAAGCTATAATATTAAATGTATCAGCCAGTTCAGTTTTCTTTTTTATTCTATTATGAGCTATTATATCTTTAAGATACGTTTCCTCGCATAAAGAATTCAGATAAGATATCTTTTCATCACTTCCTACCATCTGTGCAACAAGCGGAATTCCACCGGTTCTGATATACTCTTTCCATGCTTCCTGCGGACTTATGCTCTGCCCTTGCATATACTCGGAAAAAGAAAGCGGTAGAATATGTACAATTGTACCCCTGCCCTTAAACTCTGTAGCTATGTCTGACGAAAGGAATCTTGAATTTGAACCTGTAACATAGACATCTAAGTTCTTATGGCGCAGAAAACCATTCAAGGTGCCGATAAAATTATCCAGAAGCTGAACCTCATCAAGTAACAGGTAGAAATCGTCTTTGTCATTGATCCTATCATTAATATAAGCCCTGAATTTCTTGGCATTTATATAATAAATCCCATTCTTCTGTTCAAGTTTTGTCTCTTCATCAGGAAAATACGAATCAAGCAGATTGATATCCTCATCGGCATCAAAAGCGAACCTGATAACATTGACGCTTGGCACGCCATTAGCCAAAAGGTACTTATAATACAATTCATTCATAAGATATGATTTTCCTGAACGTCTTGCCCCGGTTATCACTTTGATCAGGCCGTTTTGTTTTCTTTCTACAAGCCGGTCTACATATTTTGCTCTAGTGTATTCCATGTTTACTCCATAATTATAAAAGTCTTTGGATTATTTCGATTTTATTTTACCACTTACCGGATTAAGCGGCAATCATATACTCGAAATTTTCCAAAGACTTTTAAATAGATCTATTTTCTGCCGGCGTTGTTGTTATTTTGCCTGTAGAACTATTTCTTCTCATTATAGTTAAGGATACCGACGGTAACAAACTTAGAATTCAAGCTCTTTTTTTCTGAAAATGAGTATAGTCAGTCCAAGTGCTCCGAAAATGTAGACCAGTATCATCATGAGCATATATCCGAGACCGCCGGCGAAATCACCCATAATAAAGTCCGAGCATGCGACAGACATCATACCTGAAACATAATACCTTTCCGCATGGTACTTGGCGAGATTGGTAAGCTGCAGGATCAGCTCAAGCGATAAAGGTATTATGATCTGGAATGTGAGATACGCAAACAGGCCTACCGCAGCGTTTTCAGAGATGAAATAAAAAACAGCTGCTATTGTAACATAGGCGATTGTCTCGAGAAAGCTGGCAACAAATAATACGAACATGAATCTGTACTCAATGGGTAAAAATGTCACTCCAAATACAGCTTTAAGTATAAAAACATAAGCAATAGTGATCAGCTCCATCAGAATAGTAAGAAGACAAAGGTCCAGAAATTTCCCGAAAACAAATTTATCTCTCGACAGCCCCCTTCCTATTACCCCTATCATTACCATGGATTTGAACTCATCAGCATATATGCCGAGAAGTGCTGCAAATCCAATGATCGTCGCTGCAAATGAATGCAGTCCCACAAGCTTACCCAGCACACCGAAGTCTCTGTCAGGGCTTTTATCAATATTCATTGCAATGCTGATCGCTTCGAATATGAACCATGCGGCTAGAAGTACCCAGGGGAGTATTTTTACGAGTACACGTTTTAAATCAGCTTCAAGCAGTCTTCTCATAGATCCATCTCCCTTCTGTCAAATATTGCGATATTTATGGCGACAACAACAGCCAGATAAAAAAGTGCCGGTATGATCGTGTATCCGATGTTTCCTGCCTGAAAATCAGCAAAGGACGAATCCAAAAGTCCCATATAGCTCATGTCGTAAATCGGGACTTTAAATTTGTCCTGGACAGCCTTTAGCAGACCTGAGCCGACAGCTCCCGCAAGAACCAGTACCAGCATGCCTCCGGCTGCGCTCATGGTCAGGAAAAGAAACAGCGATGCAAGCGCCATTATTCCCAGACCTCTTATGATGCAGTATACGCAATACAGAAGCAGAAATGCATTCTGTTTGGGCGATACCGGGAGGTTTGCTAAAGTGTCTTTTGTTACTGCACTGGCATACAGGATAAGATATGTCCCGCAGTACAGGAAAAATGAATCTTTAAGTTTGGAGAACACTATGTTTTTGCGCTCCATTCCCATTCCGATCATGCTTATCATTATCCCGCTCTTTATCTCATCAGAATAAACTGAAAGAAAGATCGGGATACTAATGAATATAAGACCTATGTTTCCAAACAGTGTCTTGTACAACTCCATCTGGGCAGCGGATGTATCAGCAGCATCCTTAAGGAGAATAAACAGTGCCAGTATCAGCACGACCACATACATCGACGGTTTGGCTATTATTCTTTTTAAATCTGCTCGCATTAGTCTATTCATTGATTTGAACCTCCGATCAATCGGAAATAAACATCCTCAAGAGAAGACTTCTCTGTGATCTCACGCATGATCCTGATTCCGTTCTCTTCCAGTATCTTCTTGGCCCTTTCAATGTCATCTACTGCAATCTCAACTGCAGGCTGATTCTCCTGAAGATCCTGCTGCGTGATCTCTTTTACCACATAACCTTCATTGACGATTCCGAATCTGTCCGCTGTGTGCTCAAGTTCACCAAGGATGTGAGATGAGATGATAACTGTCATGCCATGTTCATCCCTGAGCTTTTTTACCAGGTTACGGATATCGGCAATACCTTGCGGATCCAGACCGTTTGTAGGTTCGTCCAGTATAAGGATATCTGGATTTCCAAGGATAGCATTTGCTATTCCAAGTCTCTGCTGCATACCAAGGGAGAAGGACTTAACAGGCTTTTTGACACCTTTAAGGCCAACCACCTCAAGGACCCTTGCAATCTCCTGCTTGCGCTCTTTTCTAGGGATGCCCTTTACAGTTGCAAAGTACTTAAGGTTATTTTCCGCATTAAGATAATTGTAGAATCTGCATCCAACCAGAAAGCCGATCTTACTTCTGTTCTTTAGAAGCTCCTTCTTGTTTGTAGAACCTACAATTGATACGTTTCCGGAGTTTACCTCGGACAGGCCCAGGATCATCTTAAAGATCGTGGTCTTACCTGCGCCGTTCCTGCCTACAAGGCCGTAGATATCACCCTTGTTCACCTGCATATTTACATTTTTAAGCACTTCGTGCTTGCCGTAGGATTTATTTACATTTTCAAGTTTAATAACCGCTTCGCTCATTTTATTCCCTCCCTGTCACCAAACCTTGATCCTTTTTTCCGGCTCAAGGTACATTCTATCGCCTTCTACAACTCCGTATGTTTCGTAAAACTCATCAAACTGCTGAACTCCTACATTTATCCTGTAGAAAGCAAGAGGATGAGGGTCGCTGGCGAAATAGTTCTTTTCTGCCTCCAACGGAATGTTGACCCTCCAAATTCTTGCATAGGAGCTGAAAAACAGATCGTAATCAAAATCAGGGACCTTGGATGCCAGATAGAGACAAGCCTTTAGGCCTCCCATATCTGCTGTGGCTTCTCCGGTGAGGTTTGAGCCATTATACAAACCGGATCCCGGGTAAGGAGTTAAAGTTGAATAATATGAAGCAACCTTGTCGTTGAGATCGCTAAATGCCACCTGATCCTTATAGGGCATCCAGGAGTTCTTTAAACCGTTCTTGTCGTAAAGAGCTCCGTCTCTGTCAAAGCCATGGGTTATCTCGTGTCCGACTATGGCACAAAGACCGGCCAGCTTCTCCTCATAGGTCATATCAGGTGCATAACTGCACGGCTCACATATTCCGGCACAGATATATATTCCATTGGTAGCCGGATTATAAAATGCGTTTGTCATAGTAGTAGAGCCATCAGATGCGATCGGATCCCAGTAATCTCTCCTGAATTTCTGTCCGGAGAGGAAAGCCGTGTGATACATCTGATATCTTTCCATCGCATAATAGGCATCCAAAAAGCTTCCGCCCTCTTCCTTGGATTTGAACGGAGCCTTGCTGTAATCAAGCACCTCAAAACTCTGATACGCTATATGTATCCCTATGTTATTGAGCTTATCAAGACATGCTGCCTTACCCTCGTCGGAAAGCCAGGGTTCCTCGGCAAAGATAACGTTATATGCATCGATGATGTCTTTTGTCAGCCCCGTAAGTTCCGCTGTGGTTGCGTCATCAAAATAGTTCTCTACATAAGTTTTATTAAGAGCTCCCAGCATTGCAGTACGACTTATATAGAATTCAAACTGTAACGAATCTTCTTTCTGCTGCTCTGACTGGCCGATATCCATGGGCTGCGAGCTCCTGGGCTTTGACAATTCGTCCAGCTTTTCAAACGTTGTTCTGTCAAGGTACATCGCACTGTTAAGGCAATAATTGACTACCATATAATCTTTGATCTTTTCAAGGTATCTCTTATTGCAAAGTCTGCTCAGCCTCTTAGTATAAAACTCGGGAACAACGATATATTCGGCATCAGTAAATCCCCAGGCATCCAAAAGCTCTATTAGCGGGAAATCTCCTGCAATCTTCGCTGCTTCATCCCTGGTCTTTGTGCCCTCCTCCAGGTCTTCCAGCTCCATAGACACAGTTGAGGATGCAACCTTTTTCTCCCACTTAAGGCAGTTCTTAAGGGTATTTTTCGCATCCTTCTGCGTATATCCAAGCTGCTCCAGCATGTACATAACCTTATTCTCTATTGCTTCGTACATTTCCAGAGTCGATGCCGCGTTCAGTTTGTCATAATAAGTCTGTCCGTTGTCGGCTTGAAGTGAAAGCATCGGAACATCGATATATGTGAGATTGATATCAGGATACTGTTCAATATGATATGAATCCATTACATCTACGCTGATAGGTGCCAGCGCCAGCGGATTCCTTTCAAGATCACCAAAGAAAGCATACAGTTCATCCATGCTGCTTATGGATTCAATATCTGCTATATAGGGCTTTAGAGGTTCTACGCCCTGACTGTTTCTATAATCCCAGTCTGATGAAAGCGCATAGTACTTTCTCAGCAC
>Ga0256405_10007488_pt1 | contig 16398 bp, 13 predicted proteins | sample RumenRJG_02DNA_FD_189096 | JGI IMG/M metagenome (GOLD analysis project Ga0256405, IMG submission 189096) | Bovine rumen microbial communities from Lethbridge, Alberta, Canada - RJG_02 | ecosystem: Host-associated > Mammals > Digestive system > Stomach > Rumen | place: Canada: Alberta...
GATAATTCCGATGTGAATGATATGCTGAAGATCATCTATGAAGAGAAGCATCTGTCACTACGCGATATGACCTTCTCGAAGGCCAGAGATATGATCGAGATCCGAAAGCTCGGCACGGAGCCGGATTATTTTCTCTCCATGATCCGCATGTCTGTAGATGAACTGAAATTACGCTATGAAGCGGCGGACAATGCTGCAGACGCCATTTTCTACGGTTATCTCTACCAGGAGAAGAAGAACTTCGGTTTGGATTATAATGATCTGATTAAGTTCACGCTCTACATTTTCGAAGAAAACGAAGACATCCGCCTCAAGTGGCAGAAGCGCTTAGAATACATCATGATTGATGAGTTCCAGGACATCGATGGACTTCAGTATGAACTCATGAAGGTTCTGTCGGATTATCATAAGAATCTCTTTGTCGTAGGCGATCCGGATCAGACAATCTACACCTGGCGAGGTGCAAAGGTGGATTATCTCCTTGATTTCGATAAGAACTTCAAGGGCACCAGGACCATCATGATGAATGAGAATTATCGTTCGACGCCGGAGATTATCGCTGTTGCGAATGATCTGATCCGTCACAACGAGAAGCGTATGGACAAGAACCTGCAGGCTATGCTGGAGAGTGGGGAGGAGGTGCGTTCTCATCACGCGGATACGACCATGCAGGAGGCAGAGTGGGTCGCTTTGGAAGTGAAGCGACTTCATAAGAAGGAGAGGATGCCTTATCGTGACATGACCCTCCTCTATCGTGCGCATTATGTCACGAGATCCTTAGAAGAGGCATTCATTCAGGCGAAGATTCCTTATACCATCTATTCTGGCGTGCAGTTCTTCGACCGCCAGGAGGTGAAGGATGCCCTGTCTTACCTTCGCATGGTTGCCTACCAGGACGATCTGTCCTTTCGCCGTGTGGTGAACCAGCCCAAGCGTAATATCGGTAAGAAGCGTATGGACTTCCTCGAGGAGTACGCTAAGGAACATGGAATAAGTCTCTGGGAATCCTTGCTCTCTACCAGAGAAGATGAGATTTATAAGGGAACGGATGCGGAAGGCTTTATTGCTTTGATTGAGAGATTTGGTGCTTCCGCAGAAGGAAAACGCGTATCGGATCTTTTCACTGAGATTCTTGATGCCTCTGGTTATGAGGCGGCCCTTCGTACCGAGGGAGCACAGGACCGGCTGGATAATCTGGCGGAACTGAAGCAGTCTATCTATGAGTATGAGGTGACCTGTGGTGAAGAGGCAACTCTGCCGGATTACCTGCATCATATTGCTCTCTATACCAATACGGATGTGGAAGTAGAGGGAGATAAGGTGAAGCTCATGACCGTTCATACTGCAAAGGGATTGGAATTCCCGACGGTATTTCTGGTAGGAATGAATGAAGGAGTATTTCCATCCAGGAAGGTTCGATCTAAGGAAGGAATGGAAGAGGAGAGGAGACTTGCCTTTGTTGCGATAACCCGTGCCAAGGACAGACTCTACTTCACAGAAGCTATGGGCAGGAACTTCGATGGCTCTCCCAGATATCCGTCCAGATTCATACTCCAGCTGAAGGAAGGGCTTGTGACACATGAGCCAGCACTGGATCCAAACCTGGTAAGAGAAGCGATGGATGAGATTCGCTTCCATGAACTAGCTGAAAGAGACCCAGAGGATCTCTTTCAGCTAGGAACTCGTGTCGTCCATAAGGTTTTTGGCCCTGGAACAATTACAGGAATCGATGCGGAACTGTCCGCTTATGTTATTCGCTTTGATAAGTTCGATACGGACAGAGAAGTGTCCTTTAAGGCCAAACTCACGAAGGAAGAGGGATAGGTGTAATAGCAGGTGACGTACAGGGTTCGCATTTGTCTCTAATATAGGACTGATAGGCCTGCACTAGATTTTGAAACCATTTATAAAGTAGAGTTTGTATTTAGAAGTGAAGGATATTAGTCTTCCTTAACTGCTTTCTTACCTTCGTATAATCTGCCATTCTCATCCATACGGAAGATGACATTGCGATACTTGTAGAGAAGCTTGGAGAGAAGATATCCGAGGATGCAGATGGAGATGATCTCACCGATCCCGATGGTAACAAGGAGGAACCACCAGGCATCTTCGAGTCCGAGAGCAAGCTTAAGTACAAGGGGAACGACAAACATGTTAGCTACAACCGGGGGAAGGGTGAAGACGAATTTGGTCTTACGGAGCCAGTAGGTTCCGAATGCACCGATCAGAGTTGCTAGAGATCCGAAGACGATGTCCCAGATAGTTGCAGAGGTCAGGATGTTAGAGATAACACATCCGATGAAGAGACCGGGAATCGCTGCTGGAGTGAAGATGGGAAGCACGCAGAGCGCTTCGGAGATTCTGATCTGGATGGCACCGCTAGCGAGGTTAAACGTATTGATGAAAAGCGTCAGAACCACGTAGAGAGCAGCGATCATTGCAGCCTGGGTAATGTAGATTGCACCTTTGTTTTTCATATTTATTTCTCCTTAGTTTTGTTTTACGTGAGGATGGTTTCGAACTCACAAGATGATATTCTAACACGGATATAAGTTGTGTTCAATAATTGCTTGAAATTCAACAATCATAGGAGTAACATGAATGACGTTGTGATACAGATAGATGAACTACGTTCACGCATCAATACGTTAAAGTGGAAAATCACTAAACTGTAATTGAATGAAGTGCGATGAAGTGTGGATTCATGGTTCTTGACAGGGAGACGGTATCACAACCTTTGGTAACATTTTTCATTATTAATGGGGGAAACTTCAATGAGTGAAAACAACGAATTCAAGCCCTACATTCCGGCCGAGAAGATCGTACCGGAGATGACAGTGCTCTCCATTGTCATGGGCGCAATCCTTGCAGTTGTCTTCGGCGCTGCAAACGCATACCTCGGACTTCGCGTAGGTATGACCGTATCTGCATCCATTCCGGCTGCAGTTATCTCTATGGGTGTTGTCCGCGTTATTCTTAAGCGTGATTCCATCCTTGAGAACAACATGGTCCAGACCATCGGTTCTGCCGGTGAGTCTCTTGCAGCAGGTGCAATCTTCACCCTGCCTGCAATGTTCCTCTGGGCTAAGGAAGGCCTTATGGAGAAGCCTGATCTCCTCGAGATTATGATCATCTGTGTCATCGGTGGTCTTCTTGGTGTGTTCTTCATGGTACCCCTTCGTAATGCTCTTATTGTTAAGGAAGCAGCATCTCTGCCTTATCCCGAAGGAAAGGCATGTGCTGAGGTTCTTCTTGCCGGTGAAGAGGGTGGTGCTTCTGCATCTACCGTATTCGCTGGTCTTGGAATCGCAGCTGGCTTCAAGTTCTTCATCGATGGACTTAAGGCTGTTCCCTCTGAGATCAATACTCCGGATCACGGAATCGCTTCCTATCCCGGACAGTTTGGTACTCAGATCTATCCTGCCGTATTCTCTGTAGGTTATATCTGTGGACCGAAGATCTCTTCTTACATGTTCACTGGTGGACTGGTTTCCTGGCTGATCTTCATCCCTTTGATCGTCATCTTCGGTGGTGATGCAGTTTTGTATCCGGGTTCCGCACCTATCTCTGAGATGTTTGCAGATGGTGGTGTAGGCGCTATCTGGGGCTCCTACATCCGTTACATCGGAGCAGGTGCTCTTGCAACCGGCGGTATCATCTCCCTGATCAAGTCTCTTCCTATGATCATCACGACTTTCCGTGATTCTGTGAAGTCTCTTGCAGGTGGACAGGGTGACAGTCAGCTTCGTACTGACAAGAATATCTCTATAAAGGCTCTTGGTATTGCAATTGCAGTCCTCATCGTACTTACTGCAGTTCTTCCTCAGATCCCTGTAGGTATCGGCGGAGCAATCCTTATTGCTATCTTCGGTTTCTTCTTCGCAGCTGTATCTTCTCGTATGGTTGCTATTGTTGGTTCTTCCAACAACCCTGTATCCGGAATGGCTATCGCAACTCTGCTGTTCTCCACGATCATTCTTAAGGTTACTGGCGTTATCGGTGCTACCGGAATGAAGTCTGCAATCGCTATCGGAACTGTAATCTGCATTATCGCTGCAATCGCAGGCGATACTTCTCAGGATCTGAAGACGGGTTACCTTGTAGGTGCTACTCCGAAGAAGCAGCAGTATGGCGAAGTTATCGGTGTTATCGTATCCGCTATCGCAATCGGCTTCGTTCTCTACCTTCTCGATGCTGCATGGGGATTCGGCTCCGAAGAACTCGGTGCTCCTCAGGCAACTCTGATGAAGATGATCATCGAAGGTGTTATGGGTGGTAAGCTTCCTTGGGGACTCGTAATAGCAGGTGTTGTTCTTGCAGTTGTAGTTGAGATTCTTGGAATTCCTGTTCTTCCTTTTGCAATCGGTGTATACCTTCCTGTTCAGCTGAATGCTTGCATCATGATCGGTGGACTTGTTCGTCTGTACTTCGACAAGAAGAAGTATTCTGACGAGAAGGAGAAGACCGAGACCATCAGCCGCGGAACTCTGTTCTGCTCTGGTATGATTGCAGGTGAAGGTCTTGTAGGTATCCTTCTTGCAATATTCGCAGTTCTTGGTATTGCAGATAAGGTTGATCTCTCCGGAGTTCTGAACCTTGGACCTGTGGCAGGAACGATCGCTGCAATCCTTGTCTTCGCTCTGAACATCCTTCTGGTAATGAAGTTTACCGCTGGTAAGAAGAAGGCATAATCGATAATCTCCTGGGGAATGAATGTATGAGGATTTCCGGCTTGCTTCACAGACCGGAATTGTAAAGCTATAATAGATAGACAGGTCCGGACCTTCTGGATCTGTCTGTTTTATTATGGAATATCGAAGGATGTGGGTGCGTGCGGCGTTTGCTGGAATATCGAATGACGTAAGATTATCATGACTAGACGGCATACTTCCCTCGGAAATGTAGAACGAAGGTGAATATGCAGTATATTGATGATAATGTTAGAACATAATAGAGGATAGATGACATGGCAAAGAGAGAAAAATTATCAAGAGAAGAAGCAATTAAGCTCTATAATACATATATCCCGGTAGTGTCTGAGAAGATTCATGATGTAAAGATTGCTGATAACGGAATTGTGACTCTGGTAATCGAGAATAAGGGATTTATGAACCGCCTCTTTCAGAAGATTAAGCTGAAGCCGGTATTCAGTGAGATCCATCTGGATGAGAAGGGATCTACCATCTGGAAGATGATCGATGGTAATACTACCCTAGAGAGGATGGCGGAGACTGCAAGAGCGAAGTTTGGAGAAGAGGAGAAGGAGACCTATGATCACCTGATTCGATTCTTTGAGATTGTTGAAAGCTATGATTTCATTCACTGGAAGAAGCCGGAGGCATAAAGTATGACATACTTCAACTGTCTGTTTTTAGATAACGAGAAGGATATTATCGTTAATCTCTACCTGGACTTCGACCATATGTATTATGAGTTGGAGACGCCCAATCATCATTCGGGCAATCTGATTCGTAATCTGGCCCGGGTTTGTGAACTTCCCCTGTCGGAGAACGACGAGGGAATGCTTGTGATTCGTGGAGAGGTCCCCTGCTATATTGACAGCAGTAATGAAGAAGTCTATGTATTCCGCATGGGAGACGCCAAGATTGCGAACATCTATCTCGATGGCCGTATTGAGATGCGTGCTTCCATTCCTTCGATCTCTAAGACACTTATGAGTCAGACAAGAGATTATCATTTTGATCTGTCGAAGACGATCTTCCAGACCTTTATCAGAAAAGATCTGAAGTTCCGTTCAGATCTTCATACCCATATGAATGGTAACCTGAATCCAGATGTGATGATCGCACTCGGTATCGCACATCAGATCCGTTACCCCCTCTACTATGTAAAGAAGCTTGAACTCAAGCTGACTCCCAAGCAGTGGGAAGAAGTGAATAGTAAGCGAGAGAAGGTAGCTCGTCAGTTTATCGATTCCGGTCTCCAGGGCAAGTACTTAGACCGCAGAATCAATGATAATACCTTCATTAATTTCGCGGATCTCATCTTAAATAATATGAATAATGCGGAGGAGAATATCGTAAAGATCCGTGGATCTCTTGCCATTCTGAAGGACGGTCAGGCTGTATTCACGAACCTTGAGAAGGTATATCTCTATCGCTATGTCTTCGCCAAGGGCAAGGAGAGTGAGGAGAAGATTCCCTTCCGGAATATCGAGATGATCCCGGATAAGGATGTGAAGGCTGCTCTCGTTCAGATGCTTCGCGACCGTGAGAATCCTTCTTACTGGAATAATACGATCTTCCAGGACAAGCTGCTCTGGATCGCCCGTGGTTATAAGGCATCGGGAATCGAGTATGTCGAGATCGCTGATACGACTCTGGTTAAGAAATATGAATCGCTCGAGATGCTGGAGGAAGTCCACGCTGTCATGCCCTATATTTATCAGGAGACAGGTGTCATGATCCGCTTCCTTGCAGCGATGCGACGCATTCCTCTCACCATTGTAAAGGATGCCATTACGCCTGATGATTACCTGGCAAGAAATATCGAGGTACTTCGTGCAGTGGCCTTGGATCCTTATGTTGCCGGTTGTGATTTCGTCGGCGAAGAGATCAATGACATTATTACCTTAAAGCCGGTCTTCAAGGAGATCGTGAAGATCTGTGCCAAGGATCCTTCTTTTGTCATCCGTATCCATGCAGGAGAGAACGACAGTCAGAAGGATAATATCTCTCATTCCATCGAGTGCGTTGTAGATTCCCTGGCCAAGGGACAGGAGATCCCTCATATTCGTCTGGGACATGGTCTCTATACCTATAGCCAGAAGTCGAAGAAGGGACAGAAGGTTCTGAGGGAACTCCGTGATAACCATGTCGTACTGGAATTCCAGTTCTCTTCGAATGTCCGTCTTAACAACCTGAATACGTTGGAGAATCACCCGCTGAAGGAGTATCTGAAGCAGGGCATCGGTTGTGTTCAGGGTACCGATGGTGCTGCTCTCTATGGCACGAATGCAATCGATGAGCAGCTCTCCTTAGAGAAACTTCTGGAATTGTCGGACGAGGATCTTCGCCTCATGAGAGAGACGGAGATGCGCATCATCGAAGAGAGTCGTAAGGCATATTCTGAGAAGAAGGAGCGATTCTCTCAGCTGCAGAATGGCAGAAGCATCGAGGAAACCCTTCTTGAAGTGATGGAGAACGAGGCTGAAGTCAAGGGACTGAAGCTTCACAGTGTACATAAGTTGGATGCGAATACGGAACTGAAGGAGAAGATCGTAGAACTTCCCTGGGACCGCACACCCATCATTCTCATGGGTGGTTCCTTCAATACCGAGAAGCGTGCGACCAAGATGACTGAGGAAGGAATAAAGGAACTGCAGGACGTGCTCGATCTTGTACCTCCGGAAGAAGCATTCTTCGTCATCGGATACAAGCTGTCCGGATATGAGAAGTATCTCATAGAGCATAATGACAAAGGCTTCGATGTCTTTGCGGTTGTACCTGCCCATATTACAGCAAGCGAGAAGAAGAAACTCCTCGAAGCTGGTGTTCAGATTCGTGTCAGCCCGGAAGGGGAAGGCATGGGTATCTATAAGAGCTTTAATTACGAGATCTTCGAGAGAAGACCCTCCATTCTTCTGGCCTTCGATGGTAATTCTGCCGGTCAGAACCTGATTCAGGAAGCGAAGAATGGTAAGGGAAGTTCTGCAATCTATGTCTGGAGTCATTCGAGAACCCTGCATGAGAAGGCAAGCTCGCTTGTCGGCTATGTGAAGTTCTTCGATGCGGAGCATCCGCTGGCAGACCAGTTAAGAGAACTTGCTGCCCAGGCGGTAAGAGAAGGAAGCTTGAAGACAGAATAGTGTCTCTTAACTTATGTGGAGGATTTATGTCCCTTTATGCATTAGGAGATCTGCATCTTAGTTTCCAGTCCAATAAGCCGATGGATAAGTTCGGCTCGGTCTGGAAGAAGCATGATGAGAAGATTTTAAAATATGTAAATCAGATCGTAGGCCAGGAGGATACGCTGGTGCTTACCGGAGATCATTCCTGGGGCAGAAATCTCCTGGAAGCAGGAGAAGACCTGAACTTCATAGAGAATCTTCCGGGGAGGAAGATTCTGCTTCGCGGTAATCATGACATGTTCTGGGATGCGAAGAAGACGGAGAAATTGAATCAGCTGTATGAGGGAAGACTAGAGTTCCTGCAGAATAACTTCGCAAGCTATGAAGATTATGCCCTGGTGGGTAGCAAGGGCTATACCTTCGAAGGCCCCTTCTATCTTAATTCAAGAGGGCAGATTACAGGCTGGGATGAAGAGCGGGAAGAAGAGGCGAAGAAGCTCGTAAAGCGTGAGATGGAACGACTGAGGAAGTCCTTTCAGATGGCATCCGATGCAGGATATCAGAAATTCATTATGTTCCTGCATTATCCTCCCACGAATATCTTAGAAGAGTCTTCCTGCTTCACAGAGATTGCAGAAGAGTATGGAGTGAAGGCAGTGGTCTATTCTCATTGCCATGGAGAGAGCCGTTTCCATGACAGTATAGAGGGGGAATATCACGGTATCGAATATCATCTGGTATCAGGAGATTATCTCCGTTTCCGCCCCAAGAGAATTCTCTAGGCAATAGAAATCATTTCCGTTCCATCTATTGATTCATTGCGTCAGATCAGAATTTCCACTTCACCATAATAGGAATATGTGCTAATATCACATCGTTGGCGAAACACCCAGTATTATATCCCGAATCCGGGAGAAGAATCATGAGAGCAGATATCCTGGGGCATTGTATCCGGAAAGGTCCGGAACGATAACCGTAAGGTAACTCCACAGATCTTCCGATGGATGGGAGTAGTAACGGAGGAAAAAATGAATAGGAAAAATAACAAAACGGTAAAACTGGCCATGATGGCAGTACTGACTGCACTCATCTTTGCACTGCAGTTCATCACAGTTCCCCTTGGAGCAATTACCGTATCTCTTAGTATGGTTCCGGTTGCAATCGCTGCAATCACCATGGGACCTGTCTATGGTCTTCTGACCGGCGCTATCTGGGGCCTTGCCTCCATCATGAAAGCAATGATCGGCTCTAGTGGTCTGACATCCACCTTATTTGCATTACAGCCTTTCTTCGCAGTAATCCTTTGCTTCATCCCTCGTATGCTTGACGGATATCTTCTTGGCTGGCTCTACAAGCTCCTTCACAAGAAGCTTCCCGTTCTTGTCAGCGGATGCATCACCGGATTCTTCGCAGCACTCTTAAATACCATCTTCTTCATGTCCACGATCGTTCTTCTCTACGGTAACACCGATGTGATCCAGAACATGATGGGCGGTAAGAATGTTATTGTTTTCATCTGTGGTATCATCGCAGGCAATGCAATCTTCGAGATGATCTTCTCCGCAGTTGTTACCGGACCGGTAGCATTCGCACTGAAGAAGGCTAAGCTCGTACAGCCGGAATAAAGGACAAACGAACAACGGACCTGATTCGTAGACTTATCATTAGACTGGATATTTTGATATCAGCTCTTCGAAAATGTAGAGCACACTGACAACTGGTAATCGCCCGCACAATCCCATGCCACATGCTTTTGCATGTGGCATAAGATATATAAAAGACTCCGCCGATTCTGAATCAACAGAATAAGCGAAGTCTTTTTTCTTTCCTATGACATGCAGGGGAGCTTGGCATGTGCTTCGAAGTATCGTCTTTTTACTTTGAAAGAGGATGGGAAGCCAGATAGAGAAGAATCTCTACGACGGTATCCATGGCTTCTAAGGTGCAGTGTTCGAAGGGACCATGGAATCCGTATCCACCGCCACCCAGGTTGGGACAAGGGAGTCCTTTGAAGGAGAGGGAAGCACCATCGGTACCACCACGGACAGGGCGGGAGATGGGGTCGAGCCCGACAGAAGAGATCGCATCCCTTGCAACCTCGATGACATCCATATGTTCCTTCATGACTTCAAGCATATTGTAGTAGGAATCCTTCAGTGTAAGTTCGATCGTTCCCTGGCCATATTTGGCATTTAGCTCATCGGTAATCTTCTGCATTGTAGCCTTACGTTTCTCGAAGGAATCCTTGTCGTGATCACGCAGGATGAAGGAGAGGCTTGCTTCTGCAGTGTCACCCTTCATATCGGTCAGGTGATAGAAACCCTCATGTCCTTCGGTGTGCTCAGGGGTCTCGGCCTCGGGTAGCATGGAGACGAATTCGGTCGCGATGCGGGCTGCATTGATCATGATATTCTTCGCTTCGCCAGGATGTACGTTCTTGCCGTGGATGGTAAGCTCTGCGGATGCAGCATTGAAGTTCTCGTAGGCAACTTCGCCTTCATAATCACCATCGACGGTGTAACCGTAGTCAGCCTTGCAGATATCGAAGTCGAAACGATCGGAACCACGTCCGATCTCTTCATCAGGAGTAAAGCAGATCCAGAGGTCTCCGTGGGGGAGCTTCTGCTCTAAGATCTTCTCGGCAGCGTCCATGATCTCAGCGACACCGGCCTTGTCGTCTGCACCGAGAAGGGTGCTGCCGTCAGTGGTGATGAGGGTGCGGCCTTTTAGGCTGGTAAGGTCCGGGAAATCCTTTACAGAGAGGATGTCGCCGGTCGCTTTGAGCACCACGTCCTGACCGTTATAGTTGGGAATGATCCTGGGCTTTACATTTTCGCCTGAGAAATCAGGAGCGGTGTCCATATGTGCAATGAAAGCCTGGGACTTCCGGGTCTCGAAGCCTTCGGATGCGGGAATGTGGGCATAGACATAGCCGTCCTCGGAGAGGGTGGTATCTTCGATGCCCATTGCTCTTAGTTCCTCGATGAGGAGATTGGCGAGATCATACTCACGCTGTGCGCTGGGGCTGGTCTCGGATTCTTCATCGGAAGTGGTGTGAATCTGTACGTAACGTAAGAAACGGTCCTGTAATTTCATGGAACTTACACTTTCTAATTAGTGATGTGTTACTGATTATTCTGCCTTGCTTCTTTGAAGGCGGTTTCATTGATCTGTCCCTGAGCGATGGTGTGGTTAACCCAGAGTTTTAAGGATTCGACTGTGATTTGGATGCTCTCGAGTCCCTTCTCAATCTTAGCGAAGTCCTTGAGTTCGTCTTCTGTGATCCTGCCGTCCGCTGTAATCTGAATCAGGCGATTCTTCTCGGACTCCAGGTCATTCAGAGAGGCAAGCATCTTGAGGACAATCTCGGAGAGGGAAGATACCTTGATCTCCGGTACGGATTCCTTACCAATCGCACATTCGTGAGTGCAGTAGTAATTGCAGAGTTCGGGCTTCTTGTAGGCTCTTGCCAGTTCGATGACATCTGCAGGTTCTACTTCAGTTAGACCGTACTCAATCTTCTCTAAGCGGCCTTCGGAGATGGTTTCACATCTCGAAGCTGCTTCCGCGCGGGTGAGACTGAGGTCGTCTCGGGTCTGGAAGTAGATGCTTTTGTCGGTTTTCGTTGATCTCTTTCCCATAATTCCTCCCTGGATCCATATTTCTTTCTACAGTATAGCATGTAATTCTGCAAAATCGGAGAATTAAATCTTCTGCTTGGCAAGCTTAAGTGAATATCTGAGAGAGGAGTGAGGGCTATAATTTATTTATCCCATTTCTATGTGATGTAAAAACTTCCAAATAGATAATGGAATGAAATGTTACGAGATCAGAGAATGGATGGTATAAAAGCTGGATATGTATAACGCAGTTAGAGAGCGAATCAATGCTCTTCACTTGATTCAGAAGATGGAAGAGGAACCAGAACTTGCAAGATCGCTTGGAATCATCGATGCATCTATGTTCGATGGAGAACTTGTTCACAAGGATTTAGCAGATATGCTTCCGAAGAAGGAAGTGTCGATGGATGGATTAATGCATACAACCACGATTTATGGCGGATGGAAGGGGTTTTGATATGTTGATCGCTTTTATTCTTTTATTCCTACTCATCATCAGTATCTTTGGATTCTTCCTGAAGATATTCTTCGATATCCTGCGTCTGATTCCCGGGATGATTCTGATCGGATGTGTGCTTTCGGCTTTCTACGGACTCTATTGCTTCTTTGGCTGGATTGGCTGCATTATAGGTCTTGTGATACTCATCCTGGCAAGATCCAGGACTTAAATTTGTATATGTATTCTTAAGTGCTATTTTTGTCTGTTTCTTCAGGGACCCGAATTATCGTCGGGTCCTTTTTTATCGAATGACGCAGATGGCTGAATAGTGGTATATTTATGGATGATTCAATGTAGATTCAATGACAGGAAAAAAAGAATTCATAGAAAAGAGAGAGACATGACTGTTCGTAATGCTAGAGAAAAAGACATTCCAAAGATGATAGAACTCCTTCAGCAGGTATTAGAGATACATGCGGCCTTGCAGCCGAATATCTTCCTTAGTGGGACGACAAAGTATAGCGCAGAAGATCTCAAGGAACTTCTGGAGGACCCCAGGAAGCCGATCTATGTTGCAGTAGATGAAGAAGATCAGGTTCTAGGATATGCATTCTGTCAGCTCATCTGCCATGAGAAGAGTGCGAATACCAGAGAATATAACTCAATCTATATCGATGATCTCTGCGTGGATGAGACCGCAAGAGGACATCATGTGGGAGAGGCGCTCTTCTTACATGTGAAGGAAGAGGGCAAAGCCCTGGGATGTTATGATATTAACCTGCATGTGTGGGAAGGAAATGATGCCCGTAAGTTCTACGATAAGATGGGCATGGTTCCTCTCTATACCAGCATGCAGACCGTTCTGTAATGGTAGAGGATATAAGATGCTGCTTGAGATTTCTGATGGCACAGTAAGCCGTGGCGGTCATACGGTCCTGAAGAATTTTGATTTTTACATAAAGGGACGAGAGAGAATCGCAATCGTTGGAAGGAATGGTGCCGGAAAGACGACACTACTAGAACTTCTTGCCGGAGAGCTCAGGCTCGACCGTGATGACAAGACAAGAGGCGCAGGACTTCGTATGTCCAGAGACCTTACGGTACGCTTCCTCTCCCAGGAGATGGCACTGCCTCTTGACATGAGTCTGGATGAATATGTCTTATCGACCTTCAGGGAGGGAGACCTTCATTCCAAGGAACGCTATGCATACGATGCGAGTTTCAACCGGATCCTGACTGGTTTCGGCCTGGAGATCCGAGACCGGAAGAAGATGCTAAAGGAGTTCTCCGGAGGAGAACAGAAGAAGATTGCTATGATCCGCCTTCTTCTCGAAGAACCGGATATCCTCCTCCTTGATGAGCCGACCAACCATCTGGATTTTCAGACAGTGGAGTGGCTCGAAGACTATCTTCTCGATTATCCGAAGACGGTCGTAATGGTTTCTCATGACAGATTCTTCATCGATCGGACGGCAGAAGTAATCTGGGAGATCTCGAATGGGAGACTGACTCGTTACGTAGGTAGTTACACATCCTATCGTAAGGAGAAGCGAGAGAATGCAAAGAGGCAGTGGAAGGCCTATGAGGCGCAGGAAGAAGAGATCAAGCGTCTCAGTGACCTGGTGCAGAGATTCAAGCACAAGCCGACCAAGGCTTCCTTCGCCAGATCCCGACTCAAGATGATAGAACGCATGGAGCGCATCGAGAAGCCGGAATCTGAGGAAGCCTATATTCATAGCTCGAAGATAGAGCCGGATCAGTTAGGAGCCAAGTGGCCCTATCAGTGTGAAGAACTAAGGATCGGCTATGGCGAAGAGGCGATTCGAACGATCACGCTACGTCTCAGAAGAGGGCAGAAACTAGGTGTTATAGGTCCCAATGGCTCCGGTAAGTCGACTTTTCTTAAGACAGTCGCGGGAATTATCCCGGCTCTCAAGGGGAAGGGGAGCCTGGGCAATCATATCGATCTTGCCTACTTCGACCAGATGAGTGGAGAATTAGACTCAGAGCTCTCTGTCTTCGAATATTATCATGATGCCTTTCCCTCCCTTCGTGAGAAGGAGGTGCGCACCCAGCTTGCATCCTATCTCTTCCGTGGGGATGCCCTCGGCAAATGTGTAGCATCCCTCTCAGGTGGTGAGAAGGCAAGACTCGCACTTGCTGTGCTTCTGTCACGGAAGCCCAACTTCCTGATCCTGGACGAGCCTACGAATAACATGGATATTCCAGCCAAAGAGACGATGGAATCCATCTTTCGCATGTACAGTGGCACCATTCTTATGGTGTCGCATGACAGGTATTTCCTATCGGAAGTTTGTGATTCGCTCCTCATTTTCGAAGAGGATAAGGAGGATGCTTCCTTCTATCCCTTCTCTTATCGTCATTATGTGGATCGCCTGAAGCAGGGGGATGGGGAAGTGGCACATTCACTCATGCGGTCGATGGAAGAGCAGAAGCTGATTGAGGGACTGAAGGCGGTTCCTAAGGCGGAACGCTTCCGACTGAGGGAGTACTCGACGGATGAAGCGAATCGGGACTGGAGATATGAGCAGAACCGAGAACGGAGGCATGCGGCGGAAGAGAAGCTCTTGCAGGCAGAACTTGAGACGGAGGCCGAAAAGGAGACCCGGAAGGATGCTTATATGTCTCTGGATGACTGGCTCTATGGCGATGATGCAGAACCTTCCATGGGTGAGGCAGGGCAGCGGGAAGAACAACGCAGGGCGGAAGCGGAACTTACCAAAGAACTGATTGACTGGTATGATATCTGGCTGGAAACCCATCCGGACGGAGAAGAATAGGAGAAGAGGCAGAGAAGAAGTTGATAAGAATTTCAATCGAATGCAACATGTTCGGTGGAATTTTCTTCATTGCACTTCCTTATGTACTTGCTGCAAAGGAAAAATAAGCACGAATATGCTATGATAGGAACTGCGGGTTTTTAGGGACTCACAGTTCTTTTTTTACTGGATATCGATGACGCACATGAGCGTATCGTGATAGATCTTGATCTATGATATCGCCTTATGAATTAGACGGAAAGTGGAGTATATTCCGAATGAATGTGAAGAGAAAAAGGCTTACCAAACGAAATCTTGTGACCTTTGGAACTGCTCTTGGTTCAGGCTTCCTTATGGCATTTTCTAATAATATCTTCATGGAAGAATCGAACATTCTTCCGGCGGGTTTCATGGGAATTGCCACCCTGGTATCCATGGTAGGCAAGCTCTTCTCTCTGAACATCTCGACAGCAATTGTTCTTACCTGCATCAATCTGCCGGTTGCACTGTTCTGTCTGAAGACGATCTCGAAGCGATTTGTCTTCTTCTCAGTTATTCAGATTGTGTCATGTTCCTTTCTCTTGCATTTTCTTCCGGTCTATGCCATCTTCGATCAGACGATTTTAAATGTGATTTTCGGTGGTTGTATCTACGGCTTTGGAATCGCGCTTGCCTTAAGGGGTGGGGCATCGACCGGAGGTACCGACTTCATTGCGCTCTACGTTTCCAACAAAACGGGTCGAGAGATCTGGATGGGCGTCTTCGCCTTCAACTGTATCCTGATCGCCATCTTCGGCGCCATCTTCGGATGGGACAAGGCGGGATATTCGATTATCTTCCAGTTCGTCTCTACACGTATGATTACGACCTTCCACACACGTTATAAGCGTGTGATGATGCAGATCTTCACCAAGAAGCCGGAGGAAGTTGTAAGAGATTATATCGCGGCCTTTCCACATGGTATTACGGAGATCGAGGGAACCGGTGGTTACACGGGAGAGAAGACGGCGCTTCTCGTATCGGTGACCTCCTCCTATGAACTTCCGGAGGCAATCGAGGTCTGCAAGAAGGCAGATCCGGAAGTTATTATCAATGTGACCAATACAGACCAGTATATTGGTAAGTTTAAGCAGCCCAAGATCTGAGGGCAGGAAAAAGAAAAGAAATAAAGAAAAAGAGAAAAGATGAAAAACAGAAATGGAGGAAAGGCATGGGAAGTTTTGTCTTTGATTTCAGTGACGAAGAAGTGAAGGCGGATGAGGCTGCGAAGGAAGCACTGAAGGATCCTGCCAAGGGAATCGAATCGGAAGCCATCGAATCGGTGACAAGGGTTGCAACAGCAGAGAATCCGATCCTGGTGCTTAAGGATGATACGGCGACGCTTGTGCATCATACTTCGGGTAAGTTCAAGAAGTCAGAACAGGGCATTGTCTTAGAATATGGTAAGTCTTCCGACTGTCTCTATGCGGGAATCGTATCCATCGACCGTAGGTTCATAGATCTGATTGCCTGGCTGGCAGAGACCAGAGCAGATATCCGCCTGTCCGGCAAGCACACAGACAAGGGCTATTCGGTCTATAAGATTCATGCGGTGGATGCGACAGGGCGTCATCGTCTGAAGTCCCAGGATGAGTTCCTGCAGACGGTGATTTTGCGTCTCTTAGCTTCGGATATTCCCAAGGAAGAAGAGCCGGAAGATGAGAAGGAGACCGAGACTGTGAATATCTCGGATATGACTTCCATATCCAA
>Ga0256405_10007489_pt1 | contig 16397 bp, 15 predicted proteins | sample RumenRJG_02DNA_FD_189096 | JGI IMG/M metagenome (GOLD analysis project Ga0256405, IMG submission 189096) | Bovine rumen microbial communities from Lethbridge, Alberta, Canada - RJG_02 | ecosystem: Host-associated > Mammals > Digestive system > Stomach > Rumen | place: Canada: Alberta...
TTCCGAACTGGATTGGGATGAAGATACTGATTTGGTTTGAGCAGGTTCTTCTTCACTGGATGAATCATCCGCTGATTTAACGTCCTGAGAAGCTGCACTATCTTGGGAATTATCGTTGCTTTGAACTTGATTATTATTGTTCATTGCAAAAAAACCTATTGTCCCAACCAAAATAATTATTACCACTATTAACGCTATAATAATATATTTTGAGTTATTTGACTTTGCCGGAGCAGGTGTGGGACTTGCGGCTTTAAATGAATTCCCGCATTTTGTGCAAAATTTTGCTGTGTCCTTGTTTTCAAAACCACATTTGTCGCATTTCATAATTATCAGCTAATATTATTTTTAACACAACTTATATTAATATGTTAATAATTTAATACACAGTAATTTAAAAGGTGTTTAAAGTAATTATACTATGTTATAAAATATTTTATAGTATAAACAATATAAAACTTATTATGGTAAAAGAAAGTGATGAGCTTTTGAAATTAACTTCCTATGTTCAAATTTCTAAATACCGAGAAAAAACATTGAAATCCATTGGAGATGAAGTTAAAATACCAACTAACATCGCAAAAGACAGTGGAATTAGAACAAACCATATTTCAAAAGTTTTAAGCGAATTAAAAAGTAAAGAAATTGTTGAATGTATTAATGAAGAAGCTCGTAAAGGAAGATTATACAGATTAACCGATACCGGCAAAGATGTATTGGAAACTATTAAAGAAAAAGAAGAAAACAAAGATGAATCCGATTAAATCAATTCGATTCGTTCTTTAATACTTTCTAATTCTTTTTGAGCTTCTAAATTATTTGAAACTTCAACCAGAACATCACCAAGAACATTTATTAAAAGCTGATTTTTCATTGTTAAACTAAAACATTCACTTGTTTCTAAAAAAATAGATTCATAAGTAGGATTGTTTAAATCCTTCTTGTACTGCAATTTAATCTCATTTCTTAAATTATCATCAATATATTTCTCCAAATAGATAATGATTTCATTAGCAAAGGAATTGCCTAAAACTATCATTTCATTCAATGCACCCTTATCAAAACCCATATTCTCAACCAGTGCATTGAAAGAACCGTAATTCTGATAACCGTAAGGAATGAATCTTCCCTCAACGGTATGGGCACAGTATTCGTTCATGATTTGAAACTCAGGCAAAGTCAAAAAATACCATACAAAGCTTTGAAGTGTTGAAGATGGCCTTACCTTAAAAATATCACATAATAAGCTTTCAATAATTGCAAACAGTAAATAATGTGCCAATTCATGAATAAGAGTAGCTATTTGAACTGAATCCTCAAGGCGATCATCATAAAATATGCCGCTGCCGACAAATATAAATCCCCGTTCATATCCTCTTGCCTTTGTTTTGCACTCGGTGAAAATGCCTGCAAGATTTAAAATCTTGTTTTTAATGCTATCTCCCCAAACATCAACATAATCGGCACGGATAAAAATATTGGACAGGAGTTTGTCATACTCAACATCACTAATTGAGGCATTTAAAAGCAGATTCCGGTTAAATTCAGAGAACAATATGTCAAAGCTATCAATGCTGATTGGGTTTAGCTGATTGCCGCATTTAACACAATATGAATCGTTATCCCCATTACTTTCACCGCAAACAGGACAAATATGCTCCAGTATTAATTTATTGCCGCAATGGATGCAGTAGTTATTTTCCTTGAAATTAAATGTTCCGCAAATGTCACATTCCCTCAAAACCATCACCTGAACATCTTCTTAAGACTTCTAACGGTAGAATTAATTGAATTTTTATGATTAATTCTTATTTTAATATTTTTACCGCAATTAGGGCAGAATTCAGTATCCCAATCAAGAATCTCACCACATGAGCAGACGATTCTTGTCTTAACATTTCTTTGAGGATTTAACGGCCTGTCACACTCTTCACAGAATTTCAAGGTTTTTGGATTTTTATGCCCACAGATACAGACTATTTTGGTATCCTGCCTTTTTAGATTGTTTCCGCATTCAATGCAGTATGTGGCAGTGACCTCATTGAGTTTGGAACATGTGCATAGAATAGCCATGGAATTCAATTTACCGTAATTGTTTAACGGCAAACCGCAATTTCGGCAGAACTGTGAGAATTTCTCGTTTTCCTCGCCGCAAAAGCAGAATATTGAATCTTCAAATTCCAAGTTAAAATTACTGTAATTGTCAGGAATGTTTATACTGTCTTCCTTCAATTGTTTACCGCACATTTCACAGTAAATATTCTCTTTTGAGTTTACAGCACCGCATTCACACAATACATTATCAATTGAGAATGTGGGCTTTTGTTTTTTTAAAAGTTTATCCCATTTACTCTGTGATCTTTTAGCACCACACATATAGCAGAATTCATTGTTAACATCATTTAAATATCCGCAACTGCATATTTCATATTTGAAATCGCCTTTAGTGTTAATGTACGGTGAAAAATCTATTTCAAAATTGAAAAAACCGATATTGTGGATTGGTGGAGTCAAAACATATGTGTCATTGCTTGCATCATATTTAGTTTTGCATCCGCAACCGGTACAATATGGTTCGTTTGGCAGTATCCTGTGACCGCATTTCTTACAGTAATTCTCTAAAACCATTTTTCATCTATTTTTTGGATAATGATTGAATTTCCTCAACGACTTTGTATAATACTTTGTCTCCAAGTCCTTCAATGTATTTGATGGATCCTGCGCATTCATGGCCCCCGCCGTCCACTCCTGCCTGTGGGACTTTTTCAATCATTTTTGTTACTATTTCATTAACGTTAAAACCGTATTGTTCGTTTACTGCATCTGTTGCACGGAACACTCCGAAGTCAGGTCCGTGGCCTAATGTAACGATTGGCTCGTCTTCTCCCAATTCCTTGATTACGTGGTCATGTACAAATCCGCAGGTTTTTCCAGGTGCTGGGAATGTGAATTTGTGTGCGAATTTCTCAACGTCAAGCAGGTTGAAGTATATGCCGTTTTCAAGTTGGGTTCTTTTAATGTTTGGCAATGCCGCTTTAAGTTGAGTGTCAATTCTTTTTTGATATTCCCTGTATAATGCATCAATCATCTTCTTGTGCTTGTCAAGATTGTCTACAGCCAGTATGGTGTCCATTATTCCTCTACCATTCATGAATCTTAAAAAGTATGCTTCGAAATCAACACATTCAGCTATTTTTGACAGGTGCTCCTGTGTGAATCCTTTTTGAGCTGCCAACTTCAGGTATTGGTAGACTTCTCCGCATTCTGCACGGTCTCCTAATGCTGCAACTCCCGGCAGGTGTTGGATTAATCTTTTGACTTCGGGATTTATGATGTGTGCCACTTCTGTTGCAAGACATCCTGCTGTTAGCTGTGAGTCTCCTCCCACGAGATATGGGTTTACATGGCAGTCAACATACTCATCCACTGCTACTGTTGCGCCGTAGATTTCTCCATCCTCTTCGATTGTGGTGAGCAGTTCTCCCGGTGAGTGGTGGTCTATTACAACGACTTCTATATCATAGATTTTTGCCTGCATCAATGCTACTATGTCCTCTTCTGTTGAACCGTTGTCCAAAAGGACAATCAGTGGCAGTTTTTGACCGTGTCTTTCCTGGTCTTCCAATGCGAATGACAAGTCCTTTACAACATCCTCCAGTTCATAAAATGGTGCTTTACTTGGTGATCTTTTAAAGTAGTAGTATTCAGCGTCATTGCTTGGGTTTTCTTTCTGTATTAATGGAACGATTGCCTTTTCCATTGCCACTCCTGAGCAGATTCCGTCGGCGTCATTGTGGTGTCTTAGAAGAATTGTTCTTCCGTCAAGTATTGCTCTTCTGATTCTTTGGGCAGCCTCATACATCTTAGGTTTAAGTCTGTTTAAAACGTCACTTTTGACCAAGAAATCAACATCTTGAGGTTTGGCTTTGGCATTTAATGCATCATCGATTAATTTATTCAGTTGTTTTGTACTTTCAGCATCAAGTTTTATCATTGAAGATGACTCAATTTGAGTTTTTCCGCTGTGTTCATTCACTTCACCTATGACCTGAACCGCATCCTCCAACTCGATTTCAGGATATGATCTCTCACCGGCCTTATCGAAAGCAGCTATTTCTGTTGTTCCGCTTTCATCGCTAATGATGAATATTGTCGGACCGGATGTCTGCTGTATCTGCTGGACCTTACCGTCAATCCTAACCATGCGCCCCTTCTTCTCTTCAAGCTGACCGATCAGGGTTCTTGGAATTGACTTGGTCAATGTCTTGAGGTTGTATTCCTCAACGTAAGCCGGTGCAAAATCAATCTTGCCTTCACGGGACTTGATTGATGTTACAAACACTACTATATGTTCACCGACATGGTAATCTGAAACATCACCCCTCATAAGACCCCATACATTATTGTTTAAGGATACGAAAGCACCGTATTTCTCAATACGGGTAATCTTACCCCTGTACAATTTATCACGGTCAACATCCCTCATATTGCATATTTCATCAAGAACATAAACGTCACGTGCGGCATTTCTTTTTGCCTCATACTCGTCATGCTTTGCCTTTTCAGCCTTTCTTTTCTCTCCGCATTCATGGCAGATGTCATATTTTTCGTCAAGTAACTTACCGCAATCCCTACAAACGTTCACCTGGCCTGTTCCATGACAATATGCACAGTCCTCATAGACTTCAACCTGACCTTTACCGTTGCATGCTTCACAGGGAATGTCTTCTTCTCCTCCAAGGTCAAATTTATCACGTGCCTTGCTGTTCACCCCTTTAAAATGATTTCCAATATCAAAAGCATCATCTTCATAACCGGTTCCGCCGCATGCATCACATTCCTTATAATCCACTACAACAGAACCTATTCCATTACATTTTGGACATTTTGTCTTCATCTGAAACCCCCATAAGTTTAATTAAATAATTCCGGATTCTCCTGGACAATATTGACTCTTTTATTCTGGTAATTTACTGCATTAACCATTAAATCATTGGCTTCGCTTCCATGAGTTGATCCGGTATAATTATAATACATTCCTAAATAATGTATTGATTCTTTTAACTCATCTACAGCCTTTAATTTTACTTCCAATTCATTTATTGTTGTGTCAAGATACTCTTTGTGAACTTCAGTCAAATCCTTATCATACTTTTTCTGGATTTTTTCCAGTTTATGCAAACTGTCATTATAGTTATCCCCTGCGGACTTGGCTTTATTGTCCGCTTCATCATAATTTCGACTGTTCAATAATTCAACGGATTCATTGTAATCTTTATCACCCTGAATAATACCGCTGCTAATTTCAGGCATTGACTGGTTGATGTTATCCATTGAACTATCAATAAAAACAACAGCTACGGATATTAAAAGTAAAACTACAATAAAAATTATTAATTTAATATAACTGGACACGTATTAAATTATATAAAAGGATATTATTAAAAGTTATTATTGAAAAATTAAAAGAAAAAAAGAAAGTTTAAAATAATTATTTTAAACTTATTCGCTGGACCAGAGTCCGTGCTGGTTACAGAATGCTAATGCTTTAACATCATCAGTTGAGTTTACGGTAAAGGTTGCTTCTGCAACATCACCAGGTTTGAAACATTTTGCGTATTGTTCAGCACCTGCTTCCACAATAACAAATTCAATGTAGTGGTCATCATCCATTGGGTGAGCTGCTTCACCGACTTTTACGGTTACTTTGTCACCGTCGATTTCAACTACCGGTTTGTGTTTAGGTGATTTTTCACCTTCGGTTTGTACAGGGAATTCAAGCATGTGGTCTGAGCATACTTTTTCATCGCCTTCAGATAAAACTTGAATGATACTTCCACAGTCGTCACATTTTAATATTTTTGCCATAATAAACATCTCCTTAAATTAGATTAAAGATATTTTATTTATTAAAGTATTTATTATTATTGATTATTTTCATAATAATTTTCAATAGCTGCCTGAAGGCCGTCTGCCGCAAGATTGGAACAGTGCATTTTGATTGGTGGAAGACCATCCAATTCTTCTGCAACATCATTACGTGAGATTTTCAATGCTTCTTCCAGGGTTTTTCCTACTGCAATTTCAGTAATCATGCTGCTTGTTGCAATTGCTGCTCCGCATCCGAATGTTTGAAATGAGATATCTGTTATGATGTCATCCTCAACTTTAATGTATATTGTCATCAAATCTCCGCATGTCGGGTTTCCAACGGTACCTACACCGTTTGCGTCTTCCATCATTCTACAGTTACGAGGGTTTGCAAAGTGATCCATTACTTTTTCTGAATAATCCATTTTTAACACTTCCTACAGTTGTCTTCATGTTTTTTACACATTATATTATCATAATCCAATTCCTGATTCCACAATGGGGACATTTGTCTTAATCTTTTAACAGCTTCGGCAATTGTTTTGACAAATTCATCCACGTCAAATGCATCGCTTTCAGGTGCAAGTGATATCCTGAGTGAACCGTGGACATCAACAGGGTCAAGGCCCAATGCGGTCAGTACCGGTGATGCCTCCAGAGTATTTGATGAACATGCCGAACCTGTTGAAGCCTGATATCCTTTAGCGTCAAGCAATAGGATTAATGATTCTCCTTCAATAGCCTTGAAACGGAAGTTTACAAGGTTAGGTAATCTGTTTTCAACACTTCCATTCAAGTATGCTTCAGGAATGGTTGTTAAGACCTTGTCTATGAGTTCATCACGGATTGAGGACAGTTTTTCGTAGTGCTCTTTGAGGTTGTCTGAAGCAAGTTCACATGCTTTTCCAAATCCTACAATTCCCGGAACGTTTTCAGTTCCTCCTCTGATTCCCTTTTCCTGTCCGCCGCCATGAATTAATGGTACAACACGAGTTCCTTTTCTAATGTAGAGTGCTCCAACTCCTTTCGGACCATTGATTTTATGGGAAGATAAAGAAAGCAAGTCAATATTCAGTTTCTCAACATCCACTTCAATCTTACCGAAACTTTGAACCGCATCGACATGGAACTTGATGCCTTTTTCACGTGCAATTTTACCGATTTCCTCAATCGGCTGGATTGTACCGAGTTCATTGTTGGCATGCATTACAGTGATTAGGATTGTCTCATCAGTAATGGCCTCCTTCAAGTCTTCAATTTTAATTATCCCATCTTCATAAACGGGAAGATAGGTTACCTTAAAGTCAAGTGATTCCAAAAATCCGAGAGTGTTTTTAACGGCAGGGTGTTCGATATTGGTGGTAATGATATGTTTACCCTTTTTGGCCAGCTTGAATGCAATGCCCTTGATTGCAAGGTTGTCTGATTCTGATCCTCCGCTTGTGAAGATTATTTCTTCAGGTTTTGCATTGATTGAGTCTGCCACTCTCTGACGAGCAAGGTTTAATGCTTTTTTGGATTCACGACCTATTCCATAAAGGGTTGAGGGGTTTCCGAACTCTTCGATGAAATATGGTTCCATTTCTTTAAAAACTTCTTCGCTAACTTGAGTAGTTGCTGAGTTGTCTAAATACATTCTATTATCTCCCAATTGTCTTTATTTTTACTAATTTTTTTTAATATATAAATTTAAAGTGATTAGATAGTAACTTAGATACTATCTAATGCCTGACTTAAGTCAGCTATCAAATCATCAACATCTTCCAGTCCTATTGACAAACGAATGAAATCCGGTGTTACTCCAGTTGCTTCCTGTTCTTCCGGGCTTAGCTGTTGATGTGTTGTGCTTGCAGGGTGTATTGCCAGGCTTTTTGCATCCCCGATATTTGCAAGTATTGAGAATAACTCTAGTTTTTCGATTACTTTGCGTCCTGCTTCCTCTCCTCCTTCAACTCCGAAACCTAAAATGCCTGCAAAATGGTCTTTTAAGTATTTCTTGTTGATTTCATAGGTTGGATGTGATTCAAGTCCCGGATAGTTTACCCATTTGACTTTAGGGTGTGATTCTAAAAATTCAGCTACTTTAAGTGCATTTTCAGAGTGTCTTTTTATACGCACATCGAGACTTTCCAATCCCTGAAGGAATATGAAGCTGTGTACTGGTGCCTGGGTTGCGCCGAGGTCTCTTAGGAGTCTTGCTCTTATTCTTACGGTGAATGCTATGTTTCCAAGTTCAGGCACATCACCGAATGCATCCCAGAATACCAGTCCATGATAACTTGGATCTGCATTGGTGAAATTTGGGAATTTTCCGTTTCCCCAGTTGAATTTTCCGGAATCTACAATGTATCCTCCCACTGCTGTACCGTGTCCTCCAACGTATTTTGTTGCTGATGCCGCAATTACATCGGCACCATGTTCCAATGGTCTGACGAGTCCCACTCCGACAGTATTGTCTACTATCAATGGTATGTCATGTGAGTGTGCGATTTCGGCAAGCGCTTCAAAGTCGGGCACGTCAAGTTTTGGGTTTCCTATTGATTCAACATATATTGCCTTGGTTTTTTCATCGATTGCTGCTTCAAAAGCTTCAAGGTCTTGTGAGTCAACGAATTTGACTTCTCTTGCAAGGTCCTTGAATGTGTAGTTGAATAACTGGTATGTTCCGCCGTAGAGATTGTCTGCTGATACGATGTTGTCTCCAGGTTCTGTTACGTTCAATATGGCATATGAAATTGCTGCAAGACCACTTGATGTTGAAATTCCTGAGTTACCGCCTTCAATAGCGGCAATTCTTGCTTCAAATACATCGCTGGTAGGGTTTGTGAGTCTGGAGTATATTTGTCCAAACTCTTGAAGGGCGAATCTCCTTGCAGCTTCATCTGAGTCTTTGAATACGTAAGATGTTGTCTGGTAAATCGGTACTGCTTGTGCTCCTGTTACGGGGTCCGGTTGTTGTCCTGCGCGGACACCTAATGTTGCTAATCCATAATCTTTATTTGTCATTTTTCAATCACCTTTATTTTTGTAAATCTAGTAAATATATCACGTGTTATATTACTATATAACAATAGTTATTTTTTATATATAAATGTTTTGCATGCCTAAATAACAATGCAAAAAAATAAATTATAACTTATGTTATACAAATATAACATCTGTTATTTTTAGTATATAAACATTGTTATATTTTTAGAGAAAAATTAATGATAATAAATTTAAATTAATGAAAAAAAGAAAAAATGAGATGCAAAATGCATCCCCATAAATTTAAAAATTTTAAGCGCAAATGCAAATAAACAAGAAGAGTATGAAAAAATGAAAATGATATTAAATGTATACGAAAAAAATAAAAAAAAGTATAAGTAACTGCCGAAGCAATTACTTAACATTGATTTTAACTTTCTTGGTTACTTTATTGTAATACTTGTTTCCATTATAGATTACTTTTGCATTGTATTTGCCTTTTTTAGTTAATTTTTTGATTTTGAAGGTTGCCTTACCTTTAGAATTGGTTTTAGCATTAAAAGTTTTTTTACCAATTTTAATGGCAACTTTCGCCTTCTTAATCGCTTTTCCTAAATTGTCCTTAAGAGTAATACTGTACTTTTTGACTTTAACTGATTTTTTGAAAGTCTTCTTTTTAGCAGTCAATTTAGGAGTTGCCTTTTTCACAGTGACCTTAATGTCCTTGACTAATCCGACATATTTTTCATTGCCGTTGAATGTTACTTTAGCAGTGTATACCTTAGGAGCCAATCCTTTTGTGGAAACCTTAATTTGACCGTTCTTGTCGGTAGTATATGTTTTAGCACCGTTCAAATTAACAACAATACTGACACCACTTAATACATTACCTTTACTGTCTTTTAATGTAATCACTAAATTCTTATTGATATTATATGTTGTTGTAACCGCATTTGCATCCAATTGTGTTGGGACAGCATTAACAGTGATGTTTACTATCTGTGTTGCAGGATTGTGGTTTGAATCAGGCATTGTGGTTACTTTCAATGTGTATGTGCCGGCATCCAAACCAGATACTGTTATCATATTTCCCACAATATTAATGATTGCTTCCGGATGATTGGCCACACTGGCATTAAATCCTGTGGCTCCGGTGTATGAAACTTCACTTGAACCTGTGGAGTTATAATCAAATACTATACTGTTCAGGGATAATGTGGAATCCGCCTTGTTTACTTTAATGTTGAATTTCGAAGTTGACGGATTGTGATCTTCATCAGGTATTGTTGTTACTGTTAAAGTATATGTTCCCACATCCAAACGGGAAAGCATGACTGTATAATTGTCAACAACATTAACCGGAGTACCGTTAATCTCGGCAGTTATGCCTGTTGCTCCTTCAAATGTTAATGTCATGTTTATTGGATTTCCATACTCCAAAGAAATATATTGGTCATTGTTGAATCCGCTTTAGTGATACTTATAATTGCATTATTGACTGTTACATTGCTTAATCCAGTATATGATGCAGTGACTTGATAATATTTATAATCATCAAATGAGTATACTGCCCACCAGATACCATCATCATCATAAAACGCATTGATTTCATTACCATTTGGCAATATAAACAGTAATTGACCCGGCATAAACTCACTGTAAATATTTGACTTTGCAGTGATGTTAACAGTCTTATTTGTAGTTGTCTGTGATGTGACATTCACATTGAATTTAGTGTTGTTTGAGATTGTTTTTTCAGCTTCTGTGTAGTAAGAATCAGCATCGTGGCGAACACCAATGAAATAATTCTCACCAGTATTAATGTTTAAAACAATTGTACCGTTCTCATCTGTGACTTTAACCTCATTTAAAACAAGTTCATCATTGACAACTATTCCAACAGTGATGTTTTGACCAGCGGCCCTATTGGATCTGGATGGTTCAATAGTTGAATTGCCAGTGTTTGCAATACCTTTTGAGCCCCAATATGTCACATTAGTAAAACTAACCTCTGCATTATATTCAGAATAAATTGCATTTAAAAGATTATTCCCTCCAGTGAAAGTAATTGTAATATTATTATCATTTTTATTTACCTCTAAAGCATCTGCATTTGCCCTATTGTTTAAAAAAATAGAATTAGAAACAGTTAAAACATCTGTAGAATAATATCTGTAGAAATAAATTGCTGAACCAGTATTTGCATTATTGCCTGTAAAATTACAATTTGTTACAGTATCTGTCAAACCTGAACTACTAAAGTAAATTGCTCCACCACGATTGGAAGCAGAGTTATTAATAAAATTACAATTTGTTACATCACCATTACGATAGAAGTAAACTGCACCACCATCCTTAAAATCAGAGTTATTAGTAAAATTACAATATGTTACATTACCCGCCCAAGTGAAGTAAACTGCACCACCATAACGAAAAGCAGAGTTATTAGTAAAATTACAATATGTTATATTACCTTGATTTGAAATGAAAATTACTCCACCATTATTGAGTGCTAGGTTATTGGTAAAATTACAATTTGTTGCAGTACCATTATTATAGAATCTGATAGCACCGCCAAATCCTGCAGTGTTATTATTAAAATTACAATTTTCAACTGTGCCTGAAGCCATGTGGATAGCGCCACCTGCAGAGGTTGCGGAGTTTTTGGTAAAATTACAATTTTCAACCGTACCTGAACCGCCGAAGTGAACTGCTCCACCATCCCCTTCTATTTTGGCATTTATGAAGATAATATTTTTCAGTATTACATTTTCTGAGGTGACTTGAAATATTCTTGACTTTTGTTTTGCGTCGATTTTGTAGCCCTGTCCGTCAATTGTTAGGGATTTTGCAATACTGATTCCTTCGCTGCTGAATCCATCATCGTATTCATAACTTTTATTTAATTTTAATGTTGAACAATCTGTTGCTAGATTAATAAGGCCTTGCAGTTCCGTGAATGTTCCGGGATTTGCCTGACTTATTATTTCTTCATTATTTGTTTGTTCAATATCCTGATTTAGGATTATCTCTTCATTTTTAGATATTTCTACTGTTGTTTGGTCGCTGGCTATTGCCGTGTCATTCACGTCACTTGCGCTGACGCTTGCAATGCTTATGAGAAAAACAGCCAGCATTATTATAATCATACTTTTTTGAATTCCATAATCCTCGTACTCCATTGAATAATATTTTGATAAAAATGTTTTATTTTAAACGAACAATCTTTAAATCTATTGTTTTTGTCTAAAACATTCAAAATATATTTAGAAGTCTATTAAATGATATATTTATATGTGTCTATTCGGATTTTGCGACAATTATCCACTATGCAAATAATTGATTTCACTATAAATAATATTGATGTTTATTAAGAAAAACAGTTAAAATTTTAAGCATAAATGCAAATAAACAATAGGCATATAAAAAATGAATATGAACATTATAGTGAAGTTAAATAATAAGACATTAATGTATGAAATCCCATAAACTGATATTCAAATGCTAGCATTATGCTGAAAAATCTTAACTGAAAAAACCAATTCAAAAAAAATTGTTGTAAACTATAACTTACGTATCTTTTAAGATGAAATATTCAAAGAAAAATAGAAAAAAGAAGAGAATAAATTCTCTTAATCATTTATTTCGTAACCTAACGCCTGTAGGTTATCGCGTATTTTATCGGACAATTCATATTGCTTGTTGGCTCTGAGCTGTGATCTTATTTCAGAAATCAAGTTAAGCAAATCATCAGAACCTGCATCAACATCCTGAATTTCAAAGCTAACTCCCAAAATATGAGCAGCATCATCGAGGAATGCCTTAATTGCCATTTTATCCTCACCGGATAAGTTGCCCAATTCGTTTTTGGTATCGTTAATTAATCCGAAAATAGCTGCAATTGCCTTTGGAGTGTTAAAGTCATCATCCATACTGTTGAAGAATTCCTCCTTGTGCTTGTTTAACAGTTCACATTCGAATGATTCTTCTCCAACTTCAACATCCAGTTGTCCGTAGTATTTCCTGATTCTGTCTAGACTTCTTTCGGATTGATGAAGTGAGTCTTTTGAAAAGTCTATAGGACTTCTGTAATGAGTTGAAAGTACAAAGAATCTGAAAGTGTCAGGTTCATAGGTTTCAAGCAGTTCTCTGATTGTGATGAAGTTATGGAGTGATTTTGACATTTTTTCTCCATTAACATTTAAAAATCCTGTGTGCAGCCAGTATCTTACCATTGGAGATTTGCCTGAAACCGCTTCCATCTGTGTGATTTCCGCTTCGTGATGTGGGAAAATCAGGTCAAGTCCTCCGCCGTGAACGTCATACTGTTCGCCGAAATAGTATTCAGTGATTGCAGTGTCTTCAATGTGCCATCCAGGTCTTCCATCACCCCATGGAGACGGCCAAGTTGGTTCGTCAACACCTTCACGTTTTTTCCATAACGCAAAGTCCTGATGGTTTTTCTTAGTGGTTTCTGCAATTTCCCTATGGGATTCAAGCTCTTCCACATTCCTGTTGGATAATTTTCCGAATTCTTCAAAGGTATCGATTTCAAAATATACTCCGTCTTCGGTTTCATATGCAAATCCTTTGTCGATTAACCTTTGGATTTGATCGATTATCTCAGGCATGTGATCGGTTGCCCTTGCAAATAAGTTGACACCATCAACGTTCAATTTGTGCATGTCTTCCCTGTATCTTTTCTCAAACTTGCGGGCAAGCACATCAGCAGGTATTCCACTTTCTTTTGAACGGTTGATAATCTTGTCGTCAACATCAGTCACGTTCTGGATATAGAATACTGCATAACCCTTGAATTCCAGGTATCTTTTTATTGTATCAAATGAGATGTAGGTTCTTCCGTGTCCAATATGTGCATCATCATAAACTGTTGGACCGCATACAAATAAGTTAACTCTGTTATCATTAATAGTTTCAAAATCCTCTTTACTGCGAGTTAAAGTTGAATAAATTTCCATAAAAATAAACCTCGAAAAAAAGTAATTAGAAAAGGCAAGTGAGGGACTTGAACCCCCGTATTATGGTCTGCAGCCACACACCTAGCCACTCGGTAAACTTGCCATCAAAACTAATAGGATAATAAAATATTGGTTATTAATAGTTTATATAGTTTACTATTTTTACCAATATTTTCCTATTCTACTTCTGACCCCATGCAAGATTGACAATCTTCACTAAGGTCTGACTTATCTATACTAAGTTGGTTTAAAACATCAATTGTTCTAACGTTTTTGCATATTTTACAGGTTCTTGGGATTAAATCAGCTTTAGTTGCTTCACCTTCAGATAATTGACGTGCAAATTCATGAATCATAGCTCTTACATCATCACCAAGCTTAATTCCACTTCCACGCTTATCAGTAATATACTGAGAAACTGCAGGTTGAGTTATATCCATTAGTTCTGAAACATCTTTCTGTTTCATACCTAAGTTCAATAATTCCTTTGCTAATTCTGACCTGATTGCTGGTATAACATACCATACTACTATTTCGCAAGGTGGTTTCATATTAATCACCATCTATTTTAATAAATCTCCGTAATCAACATCTTCATTGACCGGATCTTCTGTTAAGCATATTCCATTTTTATCAAGTAAAATCTGGATAAGCTTTTCATTTTCATCTATTTGTTTTTCTAAAGACCTTATTGCTGCTGCAACCGGGTCAGGTAGTTTATTATGCTCCAAATCAACAACATGACTTTGATTTTTACATTTTACAATCCTACCGGGAACACCAACACAAGTTGAATCTGGCGGAACGTCCTTAAGCACAACAGCCCCTGTACCTATCTTGGCATAATCTCCAACAGTAATGTTACCCATTACTTTAGCACCGGAACCTATAATAACACCCTTACCGATGGTAGGGTGCCTTTTGCCCTTATTGGTTGTAGTTCCTCCAAGAACAACACCCTGATAAATCAGGACATCGTCTCCGACAATTGTTGTTTCACCAACCACTATCCCCATTCCATGGTCGATGAAAACTCTTTTGCCTAATTGTGCGCCGGGGTGAATCTCAATACCTGTGAGAAAACGAGATATGGTCGATAATATACGAGCCAATAACTTTAAAGAATGATTCCATAAATAATGACTGATTCTATGGAACAGTATTGCATAGAATCCAGGATAACAAAGAAAAACTTCTATTGTTGAACGCATTGCAGGATCTTTTTCTTTAATAGTGTTAATCTCACTTTTCAACCCGTCGAACATTTAAAATCTCCAAAGTGTATATTATTATATAATATAACATAGAGTATATATACTATTTGGATATGATAAACTATTTTTAATGTTTTTTTGTTTATCATATTTCAATATTATATAATATAAATAATATTAACTAGTCAAATAACCAGTCTACGGAGAGGTATCTCTCACCATTGTCCGGCAAGATTGCGATTATTCTTTTACCTTTGTTTTCTTCTTTTTTAGCTAAATCTAATGCTGCCCATGTTGCGGCTCCGGAGGATATTCCGGAAAATATACCTTCTTTTTTAGCAAGTGCAATCAGAGTGTTTCCTGCATCTTCGTTTGCAACAGGAATAATTTCATCAATCACTTCATCATCATAAATGGATGGTACAAATCCTGCACCGATTCCTTGGATTTTATGAGGTCCTTTTTCACCTTTTGCCAATGTCTGTGAATCTTTTGGTTCAACTGCCACTATTTTAACATCAGGAATTTCTTTTTTCAATACTTTGCCTATTCCTGTGATTGTTCCGCCGGTTCCGACTCCTGCAACTACATAATCCACTTTGCCGTCGGTATCTCTCAGTATTTCTTGAGCAGTGGTTTCAGCATGAATTTTAACATTGGCTGGATTGTCGAATTGGCCAAGTATTATTGAATCGGGAGTTTCTTCATTAAGTTCATTTGCCTTTGCAATTGCGCCTCCCATTCCATCAGCGCCGGGGGTCAATACTAATTCAGCACCAAGGATGCTTAGGAATTTTCTTCTTTCAACTGACATGGTTTCAGGCATGGTCAAAATCAGCTTGTAGCCTTTTGCGGCGGCTGCAAATGCAAGTCCGATACCAGTGTTACCGCTGGTCGGTTCGATGATTGTTGCACCTGGCTTGAGCAATCCTTTTTCTTCTGCATCTTCTATCATTGCAACGGCAACCCTGTCTTTTACGCTTCCTGTTGGGTTGAATGATTCGATTTTTACGTCAACTTCTGCTTCTAGACCTTCTGTTAGATTATTCAATCTTACAATTGGAGTGTTACCTATTGCATCGGTAATGCTTTCAAGCACTCCTCTTTTTAATTTTGGAACGTTTACCATATTTTTTTCTCCTATATTATTAATTGTTTTTACTGGTATATTAAAAGGGCTATATTGAAAGTTAATATAACATTTGTTATAATAACTATTGTTATATAACATTGTTTTACTTTATAAATGTTTTGGTAAACAAAAAAAATCTAAATGTTTTCATTAAAATAATCGCAAATGTCAGTGCACGGGCAAATCTCACACTGAGGACCAATAGGCTTGCAGATATTCTGACCAAACTGAACC
>Ga0256405_10007490_pt1 | contig 16396 bp, 15 predicted proteins | sample RumenRJG_02DNA_FD_189096 | JGI IMG/M metagenome (GOLD analysis project Ga0256405, IMG submission 189096) | Bovine rumen microbial communities from Lethbridge, Alberta, Canada - RJG_02 | ecosystem: Host-associated > Mammals > Digestive system > Stomach > Rumen | place: Canada: Alberta...
TAATCGGCAGAAGTGTTACGCTGACCGGCTATATATGCACGCACATAATCGTACGCACGATATTTGGTGTCCTGCGTGAAATCCAAGGAGAGACGAAGACTACGACTCGGACGATAAGAGAGTTGCACAAAGATGCTTTGCGAGTTATCGCCCATGTAATGACCCATCTTGTAGGAATTAGAGGTGAACTCTAACACGCTGATAGAGTGCGTGTAACAAGCGATATACGAACGCATAAACTCTCCCCTTAACGACAATCCGCGTACAGGCCAACCGCTCCAGTTGAAGCCCACCAAGTACGAAATGGGATTATTCTCCTTATTGGATTTCTTGAGACGCGAGAACTTGAACTCATCGAGGAAGAACGATCCGTACAGCCTCAGATGATCCGTTGGACGAAGCGTCAAGGTCGCAAAGAACTGCGAGTTCTGGTTCTCCGAGTTCACCCCTTTGGTGAAGAGGTGATCGAGCGATTTGAAGAAAGCAATCGGAATGAAGAACTGTGCCTGCGGATTGCGTTCGGCATAGACGATCGAGTTACCGAAACCGAACTGCAGATACTTGCAGGGAATGAAGGTGAACATATTCGCCGCCATGAATTTATTATGGGGACGATAGTTGATCTTCGTGCTATCCTCGGTGTAGCGCTCTACGTAATAATACGTAGAGTCGATTACGTTACTGGGTAACCACGCATGAAAATAATCGAACTGGAACCACTTGCAAGGCGTCAGTTGCAGCGTCAGCATCGGAACCGCCGGATTGTGGGCAGAGAGGATGTTCGAGCAATGCTGCGCGTCACCCCATTGGATGCGTTCACGCTGAATGCCTATACTACCCCACCACATGTAAAGCGAGATTCCGCCTCGCATATCCGAGTAGTCTCCGCCGTATTCCGCCTCTTTGTATTGTGCTCCGGGCAGGTTGTTCAGATAACTCGGTTGCGCCAGACGCGCGCCGTAGATCTTATCATAGGTAGAAGGATAATACTTGTCCTTGAGAAAACCTTTGCCCGTTCCTTTCCAGCTGTTGTCGCGGATAGAACCCCAGATAGAGAGGTGTCCGGCGATGTCCATCTGGATCTCAGCTCCGTACCAACGATGGGTGATCATTCCTTTTTTGACATTATAGTTAATGTCCATGCCCAGTATCGGACGGATACGCATCTTGAAGATCTTCTTCTTGGTGAGCATGTGGAGCGAAGGATCCGCCAAGGAGAGGTTCGAGATCTTTGTGATCCATTGGGTCACGTGTCTGTGTCCGTACGAATAGTAAACCGGCAAGGTGTCGCACTCCAAGGCGTAGTCCTGCAGATAGAACTGCAGATCCTCACGTTGACGACGATTGAGCAACGAGTCTTTCGTCTGCGCCTCCATCAACACCTTAGCGATATAATCCCGCGTATAGGGTTTGATAGCGGCATTCGTCTCGATGATACCATCCGTAGTCAGCTCCTCAAGGAAATCATAGATCTCCGTGTACTCGATCGCCTGAGGAATACGCTGAGCGTATAGGGACAATGGAAGAAGGACAGTGGACAATAGACATATTACAATTCGTCGGATCATTTTTGTCTTTTGTCTTTTAGTGAAACGGTCTTTTGTCTTTTAGCGTAGCGGTCTTATTTCTTATACCGTGCGTTGAGAGCATCAATCACCTCGTTGGTAATGTCGTAACCGGCTACTTTATTCATCAGCACGGCATCGTTGAGAACGAGGTGGTAACGACCATCGGCATTGTACTCACGCAGATAAGCCTGCACGGAGTCTTGGAGCTGCTGGGTCAGATCAGCTTGTTCCTGCATGAAATCAGCAGAGAGCTTCTGACGCAGATTCTCCAAGTCCTGCTGCTTTGCCATGAGTTGCTGCTCTTTCTTCTGCAAACGAGCCTGTTCGCTCTCTGCACGCTCACGACTCAAGAAAGCGTTTGCCTCTAACTTACGCTGGAAATCCACCACGTCACGCTGGAAAGTCTCTACTTCGCCTTGAAGCGATTTCGCTTTGGTATCCAGTTTGACGGTCGATTCCTCATAACGGCTCATGAGTTTCTCGGAAGCCTCTACAGCGAGGGTGTAGTGCTTGAGGATCGAATCGGTGTTGATGACAGCAATCGGCATCAACTCGCCGGATGCCTGAATCTCCTGAACTACAGGTTTTTTCTTAGCACCCGGAGTAACAGTAAAGAAAAGAATAAACAAGGCAACTACAGCAGCTGCCAAAATCGAATCTACGATAATTGAAATTTTGTTCATGATCTTATATGTTTTTTATATCTATTTACTTGTTTTATTAGATGTTATTCACATCTATTTGCTTGTTTTTCTTGCGTTGCTCGAGCTTGTCTTCGCTGATGGCGCAATGGATCTTGTCCTCTTTCATCTTCTTGTTTTCATGAATATGCTGCGACCGAAACGAGTGATCTTTGCGCAGGATAACTCCCACACAAAGCAGCAGCATAGCCACCATCATAACTCCTATTGCTAATAGTATCGCGCGCATATACACACAAAATCCGGTGCAAAGGTACTACAAAAAAAGGACATACGCAAATAAAAATAGATTTTTTTGTAAAAAAAATGAATGCAGCAAGTAAAATGGGTGTTTTTGAATGTATTTTTTGCCAAAGAGCGCACAAAAAGTATATATACTACGTATATATAGTATAAAGCACTATTTTGCCAAAAAAGAGGTTCTATCCTATGGGTATCCTTTGGGTATGTTTGGGGTATCATTTGGCGCGATATCGAGGCTGATACGTGTTTGCTCCGACAAGGGGATTTGAAGATTTGAAGATTTGAGGATTTGAAGATTTGGAGATTTGAAGATTTGAGGATTTGAGGATTTGAAGATTTGGAGATTTGAAGATTTGAAGATTTGAGGATTTGAAGATTTGGGACGAGGGGATAAAAATGGGGAAAAATAGTAAAATTATGCGTTAAGATTTGCGTATGTCAAAAATTTTTAGTATCTTTGCAGCCGATTTTATGTGCCTATGCGTATGTATGCGCATAACACGCATATAATAAGAAGAATATAAGCAAAACGGAAATAACCAAAAACGGAAATAACCAAAACGAAATAATAAAAACTGAATAGATTATGGCAAATGACAAACAAGGCGGATTGATGTTTAACGCATTGACCGCAGGAAGCAAGATTGTAGGAAACATTACCGCCGACAGCGATTATCGCATCGATGGTTTGATAGAAGGCGAGTTGAATTGTACAGGTAAGGTAGTGATCGGTGAAGCCGGTCGCGTCAAAGGAACGATCGTTTGCGCTAACGCAGAGATCATGGGAATGATGGACGGCAAGATCACCTGCCATCAGCAGCTGAGCCTGCGTGCAAGCGGCAAGATACAAGGCGATGTACATACCAAGACCCTGATCGTTGAACCGGGTGCTCAGTTCAATGGTACATGCGCTATGGGAAGCAATACGCTTTCTTCGGCAGAACCGAAGAAAGCTTAATTAACAATGAACAATTATCAATTAACAAAGCTTTCTATAGGGTTTTGTACAAAACTCCTTCTGCCCTTTGTGAATTGTTAATTATAAATTGTGAATTAATATGAAAATAAAACCTTTTAGAGGAATACGTCCGCCGAAAGAGCTGGTGGAGCAAGTGAGTAGCAGACCGTACGACGTGCTCAATAGTGAAGAGGCACGTCAGGAGGCTGCGGGTAACGAAAAGAGCTTATATCACATCATCAAACCGGAAATAAATTTTGAGCCGGGAACAGATGAGCATGATCCGCGAGTATATGATGCTGCTGCGGAGCAGTTTAAGCTGTTCAAGAAGAATAAATGGCTCGTGCAAGATGCCGAAGAGAAATACTATGTCTATGCACAAAGTATAGTTGAGAGTGGAGAGTTAAGAGTTGAGAGCAGTCCTGAGGTTGAAAGTAAAAAGTTAAAAGGAACTGTCAAGACTCAATACGGTTTGGTGGTAGGAGCGTGGGTTGATGATTATCTGGAAGGACGCATCAAAAAGCATGAGTTGACCAGACGTGATAAAGAGGAAGACCGAATGAAACATGTGCGCGTACTGAATGCGAACATGGAGCCGGTGTTCTTTGCTTATCCGCATCGGGACGACTTGGATGCGATCGTAGCGGAAGTGACCAAGGGTGAGCCGGAATACGACTTCGTGGCTGCTCCGGAAGGCTTCCGTCACACGTTCTGGGTCATCAACGACAAGAAGACCATCGACCGAATCACGGAGATATTCGCACAGATTCCTGCCATGTATATTGCGGACGGACACCATAGATCTGCGGCAGCTGCGGGAGTCGGAAGGGAAAAGAAAAATAACCCCTCCCTTGCCCTCCCCACAAGGGAGGGAGAAAGACCCGAATATGAGTTCTTTATGGCGGTGTGCTTCCCGGATAACCAGTTGAACATCATCGACTACAACCGTGTAGTAAAGGATCTGAACGGACTGACGGAAGAGAAGTTTTTGAGAGCCCTTGAGGAGGACTTTGAAATTAAAAATTACGAATTAAAAAATCAAAATGACTTCGCTGAGGTGAAGCCGAAAGGATTGCATAATTTCTCGTTATACTTAGGCGGAAAATGGTATTCGTTGACTGCCAAAGAAGGAAGGTACAACGATGCGGATCCTATTGGCGTACTGGACGTGACGATCTCCAGCAACCTGATCTTGGATAAGATCTTGGGCATCAAAGATCTGCGTTCGGACAAACGGATCGATTTTGTGGGCGGTATTCGCGGACTCGGCGAACTCCAACGCAGAGTAGATAGCGGCGAGATGAAGATGGCGTTAGCACTCTACCCCGTTACCATGCAACAGATCATCGACATCGCCGACAGCGGAAATATTATGCCGCCGAAGACCACATGGTTTGAGCCGAAGCTGAGAAGCGGATTAGTGGTACACGAGTTGGATTAAAATTAAAAATTAAAAATTAAAAATTAAGAATTGAAAAATTATCGATTCATATTATTCCTCTGTGCGTTGGTAATGATGATTTGGATCATGCCGGGTTGTAGCGTGCAGAAAAAGATCAAACGGGCGGATCGTAAGTTCGCTATCGGCGAATATTACACCGCCGGAGACCTCGACAAACAATGTTACAGCCGTTTGAGCACCAAGAAAGACCGCGAGTTGAAAGGCTATGTGGCTTACCGTCAAGGTGAGTGCTACCGTCTGATTAACAACCAGCGCGCTACCAACGCCTATAACAACGCCCTGCGTTGCAAATACCAGTTGAAGGACTCAACGGTCTATCTGCACTATGCACAGGCTTTGCAATACCAAGGCAAATACAAAGACGCGATCAAGAACTACGAGCTCTATTTAGAGAAACATCCGGACAACTACGTAGCACAAGCAGGCAAATACGCGTGCGGTAAGATAGACGAATGGAAGAAACAAGGCTCGCGGTACAAGACCTCGGAAGCCAAGGAGTTCAACCAGAAGCGTACGAGTAACTTCGCGCCTATGTTCATCGGTTCCAATACCGATGCGCTCATGTTCACCAGCAACCGTCAGGAGAAACAGAAAGGCGGCACGAAGAAACTGAAACGTCCGAGTAACGTAACAGGTCAGCAGCTTTTCCAACTCTACCAGACGCGTAAGAACGCCGCAGGAGAATGGGAAGACATCGTCTTGGCGGAAGGTCTCTATGGAGAGCAAGGCGGCGAAGGCGATCAGCAGAACGACTCCACGGAGGAGAAAGGCGGAAAAACAAATGCCGAAATGGGTATTTGTTCCTTCAGCCGAGACGGACGAATGATGTTCTTCACCTATTCCAAACCCATCAACGGCAAGGATTTAGGAGCAAAGATCTACTCCAGTGAACGAGCCAGCGGCGAATGGAGTGAAGCACAGGAAGTGAAGCTCTTTGCCGACAGTTCGATTACCGTGGGACATCCGGCTCTCAATAACACCGGAGACACGCTCTATTTCGTGAGTGATGCTCCCGGAGGAGTCGGCGGCAAGGATATATGGTTTGCGGAGTTAGAAGGGGATGAATGGATCAACCCGCAGCCCCTTGGACCCGGTATCAACACCACCGCCGATGAGATGTACCCGTATGTTCACGAAGATGGTACGCTCTATTTCTCCAGTAACGGTCAACCGGGTTACGGCGGTCTCGACATCTTCAAAGCCACACGCGACACGACGTACAAAGACAGCGTCGTGTGGGTGATTTTTAACATGGGCGCTCCGTTCAACGGCATAGGAGACGATTTCGGAATCACTTTTGCCGGTAACACGCAGAACGGTTTCTTCTCGTCCAACAAAGGCGATAAGAAAGGATTTGACAAGATCTACCAGTTCTGGTTGCCGGAGATGGAGTTCATCGCCGAAGGAACGGTTCGGGACGAACAAGGCGAACCGATAGCGGACGCTAAGTTGCGTATCGTGGGTAGCGATGGAACGAACAGCCGTGTGAACGCACGCCGAGATGGAACGTATAAGATCAAACTGAACAAAGAAGTCAAATACGTCATGTTGGCTACCGCACGCGGTTACCTTAACGCCAAGGAGCAATGGGACACCAAAGGGTTGAAGGACAGCAAGACCTATACTCTCGATTTTGCACTCAGCCCCATTAGCCGTCCGGTGAAGATGGAGAACATCTTCTATGAGTTCGGACGCTGGGAGTTGACGCAGGCTTCGGAGAAAGAGATGGATGGCTTGATCAAACTGCTGAACGACAACCCCAATATCACCATTGAGCTCAGCGCGCACACGGATATGAAAGGTAACGAAGAGTTCAACCAAGAGCTGTCTCAGAAACGTGCGCAGGCTTGCTGCGACTACCTCATTAAGAAAGGTATCGAGAAAGAGCGTCTGACACCGGTCGGTTACGGAAAGAGCAAACCGGTCGTTGCGGACAAAGCGCTGAACAAACAATATCCGTTCATTCCGGTAGATCAGGCTCTGGACGAAGAGTTCATCCTCAAACTGAAATCCGACCAACAGGAGATCTGCAACCAGATCAACCGACGGACAGAGTTTAAGGTAATCAAAACGACATACAAACTTTATTAATTAAAAATGAATAATTAACAATGAATATTTTTCCGATGACGCACCTATTCGCTCCGCGAGATATTCATTATTCTTAGCCACAAGGGCACGATTAATTTCATTTTTCATTAATCATTATTCATTGATATGAAACAATATTTGGATTTGTGTAAAAGAGTGCTGGAGGAAGGCACAGTGAAACATGACCGGACGGGAACAGGGACTATCTCTGTTTTCGGACATCAGATGCGCTTTAAGATGGAAGATGGTTTTCCGCTCTTGACCACCAAGAAACTGCATCTGAAATCGATTATCTATGAGCTGCTGTGGTTCCTTCAAGGCGATACGAACGTGAAGTATTTGCAGGAACACGGCGTGCGTATTTGGAACGAATGGGCTGACGAGAACGGCGAGTTGGGTCCTGTCTATGGACATCAATGGAGGTCGTGGCCTGATTACAACGGCGGTACGATAGACCAGATTGCCAATATCGTGAAGATGATTAAGGAAAACCCCGACAGCCGCCGGATGATGGTGAGTGCATGGAACGTGGCGGAAGTGGAGAAGATGGCTCTGCCGCCTTGTCATTGCCTGTTCCAGTTCTATGTGGCGGATGGTAAACTGAGTCTGCAACTCTATCAGCGTAGCGCGGATATCTTCCTTGGCGTGCCGTTTAATATCGCTTCATATGCGCTTCTGCTCCAGATGATGGCGCAAGTGACAGGTCTCCAATGCGGCGATTTTGTTCACACGCTCGGCGATGCACACATCTATCTCAACCACCTCGAGCAAGTCAAACTGCAACTGACACGTGAGCCAAGACAACTACCGAAGATGATCATCAACCCAGAGGTAAAGGATCTGTTCAGTTTTCAGTATTCAGATTTCAGTCTTCAGGACTACGACCCACATCCGCACATTGCCGGTGTAGTGTCAGTATAAAAAAAATATTCATTATTAATTATTAATTATTCATTGAATCAATGATTTCAATTATAGTAGCAGTAGCAGAGAATTATGCGATCGGCAAGAAAGGCGATCTGTTGTGTCATCTGCCTGCGGATTTGAAACACTTCAAGGAGATCACTTCCGGCAAGACGGTAATGATGGGCGAGCGGACGTTCTTCTCGTTGCCTAAACATCCGCTGCCCAATAGGCGCAACATCGTTCTGACGGACGTAGCAGGCAAGACCTTTGAAGGCGCAGAAGCTGTCTATTCCTTGGACGAGATGGAAGCGAAAGTGCAAGGCGAAGAAGAGGCTTTTGTGATCGGAGGCGGCATGGTCTATCGGCAGATGATGGAGCGTGCAGACAAACTGTATATCACCCATATTCACCATAGTTGGGACGATGCCGACACGTTCTTCCCCGAGATCAAAGAGGACGACTGGACTTTGGTTAGTTCCGAGAAACACCAAGCAGACGAAAAGAACCCGTATGACTTTACCTTTTGCACATATAATAGGCGGCAGCACTAATATCAGCGAACGGCAAGTGGATGCCGTGCTGACTTTGCTGGACGAAGGAGCAACGATTCCTTTTATTGCGCGTTACCGTAAGGAGAAAACCGGCAGTCTGGACGAAGTGCAGATAGCCGCTATTCAGGCGCAGTACGGTAAGTTGCAGGAATTAGCCAAACGCAAAGAGACCATCTATGCGCGGTTAGATGAATTACAAATTACGAATGACGAATTACGGCAACGCATAGCGGATTGCTGGGATGCCACGGAGTTGGAGGACATCTACCTGCCCTATAAACCGCATAGGAAAACGCGTGCCGACGTAGCTATCGAGAAAGGTCTGCTGCCTTTGGCAGAAGAGATCCTCAAACAACGTCCGATGAAACTGCCGGATGAGGAATCGCTGCAAGGCGCACGGGACATTATTGCGCAACGGATAGCAGAAGATGAGAAGAGCCGTAACGCTATCCGACGGGAGTTCAGTTATACGGCGATGCTGAGTTGTAAGGCAGTGAAAACCAAATGTGACAGCCCCGAGGCGCAGAACTACAAGGATTATTTTGATTTCAAGTGTCCGCTGAAACATATCAAGAGCCATCAGTTATTGGCTATTCGTCGTGCGGAGAGTGAAGGGTTTCTGCGTGTGGACATCTCGCCGGACACAGAGAAAGCGCTGGATAAATTGGCAAACCTCTGGCTGCGTGCCAATAACGACACAGCTTATCAAGTGGAGTTGGCAATGGAGGACGGCTATAAACGTCTTCTGAAACCGGCAATCGAGACTGAGTTTGCGGCACTCTCCAAAGAGAAAGCCGACGAAGAAGCTATTCGCGTCTTTGCGGATAACTTACGGCAGTTGTTATTAGGTGCGCCATTAGGTCAGAAACGTGTGTTGGCTCTTGACCCGGGTTTCCGAACAGGCTGCAAGACCGTGGTTCTCAACGAACAAGGCGACCTGCTGACGCACGATGTGATTTTCCTTCACAACCTGCAAAGCACAGAGAAACTGCAAAAGCTGATTGAGCAATATAAGATCGAGGCAATCTCCATCGGCAACGGTACCGCAAGCCGTGAGTGCGAGGAAATGGCACGGATGGTAGTCGAGAGTCTAAAGTCGAAAGTAGAAAGCGTGCCACAGATCTTCGTAGTGAGTGAAGCCGGAGCTTCGGTATATAGTGCCAGCAAGATTGCACGGGAGGAGTTTCCCGATGAGGACGTGACCGTGCGCGGCGCGGTGAGCATCGGAAGACGGTTGATTGACCCGCTTGCGGAGTTGGTGAAGATTGAACCGAAGTCCATCGGAGTCGGACAATACCAGCACGATGTCGATCAGACCGAGCTGCGTGAGAGCCTGCAACAGACCGTGGAAAGCGTAGTGAACTACGTGGGTGTGGATGTCAATACCGCCAGCAAGCACCTCTTGACCTATATCTCCGGTTTGGGACCGATGTTGGCGCAGAACATAGTGGACTACCGTGCCGAACATGGCGCTTTTGGTAGCCGCAAAGAGTTGCTCAAAGTGCCGAAATTAGGTGCAAAGACCTTTGAACAGGCGGCGGGATTCTTGCGTCTGAAAGGTGCTAATCCATTGGATAACAGCGCCGTTCACCCAGAGAGTTACGGCATCGTGGAGAAGATGGCGAAAGATCTGAGATGTTCTGTCTCGGACTTGATAGCCAAGAAAGAGTTACGCGATCAGATCGACCTAAGCAAATACGTGACCGCAGAAGTGGGACTACCAACGCTGACAGATATCATGAAGGAGTTGGCGCAGCCCGGACGAGACCCGCGTGGCGAGACCGAGGAGTTTCATTTTGATGAACATGTACACACGATAGACGACTTGCAGGCAGGCATGATCTTGCCGGGTATCGTAACGAACATCAGCGCGTTTGGCGCATTCGTGGATTTAGGCGTACACAAAGATGGGCTGATTCACATCTCCGAGATGGCAGACCGACGTATAAGCAACCCGCAGGAGGTCGTCAAACTGCATCAACACCTCAAAGTACGCGTCGTAGATATTGACCGCGCACGAGGAAGAATACAGTTGAGCCTCAAGGGAATTAAAAATTAAGAATTACGAATTATATTATGGCAGACGATAAGAAGATTATTTTTTCGATGGTGGGGCTGAATAAGAGTTTCGGTCCTCAAAAACAGGTATTGAAGAACATCTACCTGAGTTTCTTTTACGGCGCCAAGATCGGTATCATCGGCCTGAACGGTGCCGGTAAATCGACCTTACTCAAGATCATCGCCGGTATTGAGAAAGAGTACCAAGGCGAGGTTGTTTGGTCTCCCGGCTACTCGGTCGGCTATCTGGAGCAAGACCCGAAGCTCGATCCGAACAAGACCGTGCGCGAGGTCGTTCAGGAAGGTGTGCAGCCGATCATGGACATGTTGAAGGAGTACGACGAGATCAACATGGCGTTTGGTGAACCCGATGCCGATTTCGATAAGCTCTTGGCTCGTCAAGCGGAGTTGCAGGACAAGCTGGATGCCGCCGACGCATGGAACATCGACCAGAAACTCGACCGCGCGATGGACGCTCTTCGCTGTCCGCCCGATGAGGCGAGTGTCACTACCCTCTCCGGAGGTGAACGCCGCCGTGTAGCCCTCTGTCGTCTGTTGCTCCAACAGCCGGATGTGCTGCTCTTGGACGAGCCGACGAACCACTTGGATGCCGAGTCCATCGATTGGTTAGAGCAACACTTGCAGCAGTATGCCGGAACGGTCATCTGTATCACCCACGACCGTTATTTCTTGGATAATGTGGCAGGTTGGATTCTTGAACTGGACCGCGGAGAAGGTATTCCTTGGAAAGGCAATTACTCGTCGTGGCTCGAGCAGAAGACGAACCGTATGGCGCAGGAGGAGAAACAGGCTTCCAAGCGTCGTAAGACCTTGGAGCGTGAGTTGGAATGGATCCGTATGGCGCCTAAAGCACGTCATGCTAAGCAGAAAGCCCGTTTGGACGCATACGACCGAATGCTCAACGAGGAGCAGAAAGAGCGTGAGGAACGTTTGGAGATCTTCATCCCGAACGGTCCGCGTCTGGGTAATAAAGTCATCAACGCCGAAGGCGTAGCGAAGTCGTTTGGTGACAAGTTGCTCTTCGAAGACCTCAATTTCACGTTGCCGCCGAACGGTATCGTGGGTGTCATCGGTCCGAACGGAGCCGGTAAGACGACACTCTTCCGCATGATCATCGGTTCCGAGAAAGCCGACAAAGGTACGTTCTCGGTCGGTGAGACCGTGAAGATCGGTTATGTCGATCAGCAGCATACGGATATAGACCCCAATAAATCCGTTTTTGAGACCATCAGCGGCGGCACGGAGTTCATCCGTGTGGGCGGCAAGGAGATCAACGCTCGTGCGTACCTGAGCCGTTTCAACTTCACCGGCGCTGACCAAGAGAAGAAATGCGGCGTCCTCTCCGGTGGTGAACGCAACAGGCTCCATCTGGCGCTGACGCTCAAAAGCGAAGCGAACGTGCTTCTGCTCGATGAGCCGACCAACGATATCGATGTCAACACCTTGCGTGCTCTGGAAGAAGGATTAGAGAACTTCGCCGGTTGTGCGGTGGTCATCTCCCACGACCGTTGGTTCCTCGATCGTATATGCACGCATATACTCGCATACGAAGGAGACGGCAAAGTGTTCTGGTTCGAGGGCAGTTATTCCGAGTACGAGCAAAACAAGAAGATGCGTCTGGGCGAAGAAGCGTGCGAACCCAAACGTGTTCGGTACCGCGGCTTAACAGATTAACATTTTAACGATATTATGTATAAGGCGCAGGACAAGATGTGTGACCTAATGGCACACGAAGAGGAAGCGATACAGATTATCAGTCGTTTCGGGTTGAATATGGGTGTTGGTGATCAGACGATTGAGTCTGTATGTGAGACGCATGGTGTCCATACGCCCACGTTCTTAGCGGTGGTGAACTACAAGGTCTTTCGGCAACATCCGTCGATGGCAGACATCGATCTCAACACCCTTCACCGCTATCTGTTGCACGCACACACGTATTTCATTGAGTTCCGGTTACCGCGTTTGCGCAAAGCCTTGGAAGAAGCAGTCATGCCTGCCGCCAAGGACAGCCAGATACCGATGCTGATCTTACAGTGCTACGACGAGTTCGTGCAGGAGATCAAGACGCATATTGAGCATGAGAATGCCGGTCAGTACGAGGAGCACGAGCATGACGATGAACGAATAACGGATAAACTGAGTGAGATCAAGAAACTGATTATCAAGTACTATCCGGCGGACACTACGCAGACCTCGGACGACGAGAGCCAGCATCTGCATGTCAGCTATCCCCTGATCGGTGTGATGAGCGATCTTTGGCACACGGAGCAGGATTTTGCGGACCATTGTGCTATCGAGGATGAGATCCTTCGTCCGGCAGCGGCTCATAAACGGCATCGTCATACGGAGGAGCCGGAGACCGAGGAACTGAGCGAACGCGAACAAGACGTGCTCATCCAGTTGGTCAAAGGACTGAGTAACAAAGAGATAGCAGACGTCCTCTGTATCTCCACGCACACGGTGATCTCGCATCGCAAGAACATTGCCCGTAAGCTGAATATTCACTCCACAGCGGGTCTGACCATCTATGCTATCGTTCATAAACTGGTTGATATCAAAACCTTGAAATAGATTGTTACGACGAGTGAGTACATATATCCGCCAGCGGGAGTTGCTGAATAAGAATCAGCCCGTACTGGTGGCATTGAGCGGCGGAGCGGACAGCGTAGCGCTGCTGGACGTGCTCGTTCGGGCAGGCTATCCATGCATAGCCGCGCATTGCAATTTTCAGCTCAGAGGCGAGGAAAGCAACCGAGACGAACAGTTCGTACGGGACTTATGCAGCCGTCTGAACGTACCGCTGGAGGTCAAGATCTTCGACACACGCGCTCATGCGCACGCGAACCATATTAGTATAGAGATGGCAGCACGTGATCTGAGGTACGCTTGGTTTGACGAGATAGCCCGTACACACGGCTGTCAAGCGGTAGCAGTAGCGCATCATCAGAACGATCAGGCGGAGACCGTTCTCCTCCATCTCAAGCGAGGAACAGGGCTCCGCGGTTTGGCGGGAATGCGTCCCAAAAGCGCGAACCCGATGGCACCGGAAAGCCTGCCGATCGTGCGTCCGCTGCTTTGCACAACCCGCGACTATATTGAACATTATTTGCGGGACAAAAGAGGCATTTCGTGGGTGAACGACAGCACAAATAGCGACACCTCAATCAGCCGAAATGCGATCCGCGAGCAGCTTCGTTCGTACACCAAAACGGAGATCGAACACATCGCCCAAACGGCGGAATATATGCAAGGATATATAGATATCTTAGAGGGCAGGCATTCGCGCGAAGCGGGTATTGTGCAGTTGTATGAAGATATTCGCGAATATGGATTCGCAGAAATAGATAAGATTTACGATGCGTTGCAACGAGGAGAAGGAGGCAAAGTCTTCACCTCCAAAACCCATCGAGCAACTATAAAGAAAGGAAAATTATGCGTCACTTTGGTATCATAGGATTTCCTCTGTTGCACTCTTTCTCAGCGAAGTTCTTCAACGAGAAATTTGCAACACAAAAAATCGATGCGGAGTACTCGTTGTACCCGATGAAGGAGTTAACGAGTGAACGAATGAACGAGTTGCTGGAATCGTTGGATGGCATGAATGTCACGATGCCGTACAAGCAGGCGATCATCCCGTTTCTGGATCGTTTGGACGAAACGGCAGAAGCTGTCGGAGCGGTCAATGTGGTGCATAAACGCATCGGTTACAACACCGATTGCATCGGGTTCATGGACTCTATCCGTCCGCTCTTGAACGCCGATGACCGCAAAGCCTTGGTTCTCGGAACAGGCGGTGCCTCGAAAGCCGTTTGCTTCGGTTTGCGCAAATTAGGCGTCTCCCCGACCCTCGTCAGCCGTACGCCGAAAGCAGGCATGTTATCGTACGACCAACTGACCGAAGAGCTTCTGAGCGAATACACTGTGATCGTCAATTGTACGCCATTAGGCATGACGCCGGAGGAAGACACTTTTCCGCCTATACCGTACGAGTTTATTTCGGCACGACATTTGTTGTTCGACTGCGTGTATAACCCCGAAGAGACCCTTTTCCTCAAGAAAGGCAAAGCGCAAGGCGCACGCACCCGAAACGGCATGGAGATGCTCTACGGACAAGCTAAAGCAGCGTGGAAAATTTGGAATAATGAACAATGAATAATGAATAATTAATATTTTAGAGATATGAAAAAGATCTTTTTGATGCTCATTGGAGCAATGATGCTTTGCGCAGTACGTGCGCAAGTGGTAGAACAAGGCGAACCCGCTTTAGTGTATTACAGCCCTAAGACCTCTCTTGTGCTGGAGTTCAAGTACACGGTAGAGACCGAGAAACCGGGTATCTTTGCGGCTTACGCGGAGTCGATGATCGGCGCTAAGAACGCCATAAAGGAAACCAAAACGACGTACACGCTCAAAGATGCGTTGGTTCGTACCTCGACCCGGACCGACTACGCCCGTCCTCACAAAGTGACCGCAGAAGCCGGTTTCCCCTTACTGCTCACCATCAGCGAGAAAGGCTTGCTCAAAGGCTACAACCTGCCCCGCGAGGAGAAAGACAACATCTATTCGTCCAACAAAAAAGACGAGAAACCTTGCTCCAAAAAAGCCCTCAAGGCAGTGCCCTTCCCCGAAGAAGTGCTCAAAGCATCTACTCCTTCCGCACAAGCCGCAGCGGCTGCTAAGCAGATCTTCCACATTCGCGAGACACGTATGTACCTCCTCAACGGCGAGGTGGAGCACGCGCCGGCAGACGGTGAGGCAATGCGTCTTGTCTTGGAGGAGTTGAACAAACAAGAGAAAGCGCTTACTGATCTTTTCCTCGGTAAGAGAAGCAAACGCTTCGAAAGCAAACGCATCCGTTTGACTCCCGAAATGGCAGCTCAGACCAACACCAAAACGCAGAAGAGCGTCTATTATTTCTCGGAGGAGAACGGATTTACGGACGCAGAGAATATCGATGCAGACACCATCGGCGTGACGATGGTTCTGAATCGGGCTATCTTGACCGAACCTGCCGAGAACGGCAAGAAGAGCAAGAAAAATGCTCCGCAGCTTTCGCAACTGACATATAATCTGCCAGGTAACGCATGCATCCAAGTGAACTACAAAAACCGTTCGCTGACCGAACGTACCGTGCCTGTAGCTCAATTAGGAGCCGACGTGCCTCTCTCCAAAGACCTCTTCTCCGGCAATGACCTGCCCGTTATCGTCTTCAGCGAGAAAACCGGAAACATTGTGTCCATTAGCAAGTAATGTACATTGGAGATTTGAGATTTGAGATTTGAGATTTGAAAATTCGCTCTGCGTAAAAATCGTGCCCATCAGGGCTAAGAATAATCGTTCGAGCGAAGCGAGATAAGAAATTTGAAAATTCGCTCTGCGAATAATCGTTCGAGCGAAGCGAGATAAGAAATTTGACAAACGTGAAAAGAATAACTTTCATCCTATTTTGTCTGTTGACAATGGCTGTACGCATCACAAGCGCACAGGAACTGCGTTGTACCGTTACCATCAATTCCGATCAGGTAGAGGGTTCCAGCAAGGAGATGTTCGATATTCTCAAGACCTCCATCGAGAGCTATATGAACGACAACCGCTGGACGAACATGACCTTCGCCGAGCACGAGAAGATCGAATGTAGCATGTTGATTGTGGTCAAGAGTGTGGACGTGAACCATCTCTTCAACTGCGAGATGACCCTCCAGAGCCGCCGTCCTGTGTACGGCACTACGTACACCACTACCCTGCTCAATTTCAAGGACAACGCCTTTAACTTCACGTATCAGGATTATGACCGCATTGAGTATCAGCAGAACCAGTTTACCACCAACTTAACGGCA
>Ga0256405_10007491_pt1 | contig 16396 bp, 21 predicted proteins | sample RumenRJG_02DNA_FD_189096 | JGI IMG/M metagenome (GOLD analysis project Ga0256405, IMG submission 189096) | Bovine rumen microbial communities from Lethbridge, Alberta, Canada - RJG_02 | ecosystem: Host-associated > Mammals > Digestive system > Stomach > Rumen | place: Canada: Alberta...
GTGGGAGTACGTCAATAAAAACGTTCGTATAAAAAACGGCTTGCCAAAGGATCATTACATAGATGCTCGTTGTATTAGTGGCAATCCTAACGCTGTAAGTAATGGAGAGGTTTTCTATTACAAAAAAGTACGTTGTCATAACAGACAGATACATAAATGTAAAATCATAAAGGGTGGGACAAGAAAACGCAATCAAGCAACTTATTATGTAATGGATTACCGTATGTACGATAGAGTTTTGTATCAAGGTAAATCATATATTATATTTGGTCGTAGAAATAGCGGTTTCTTCGACATCCGCACCTTAGATGGTACGAAAGTTAATAAAGGTTCTATCAGTTGCAAGAAATTAAGGCTTATAGAACCGCAAAGTAACTATATAGTAGAGAAGCGAACCGCTTAGGCGGTACGCAAAAGTAGGGCGGCGTTCCTCCCATCAGCTAAAGCTGATGGGTTTCCCGCCGAGGGTGATTTATGAAAGAATTTTACACCCCTGTATGGGTATTTCTCTGTGGCCTATATATGTTTATCGCGGGAAAAAATGGCACTGATTCCGGCATTATAGCGGCTCTCGCAGGGCTGTGCGTACTCGCGTGGCTTCTTAGCCCTGACAGGTATGAGCGAATTGAGTGGCAGCGTGAGCAGAAACACAGAAGAGCGGAATACAGAAGATTACAGGCTAAGAGAAAGAAGAAAGCGGCATGACATATGAAAACATGAAACTCCTCACGGAAGAAGAGGAAAGGGAGCTTGGCTACAGAATCAAATATAAGAAAGACAGGGAAGCGGTAAATACGCTTATAGTTCACAACATATCCTACGTCATCTGGATATCAAAGAAATTCGCTAACTGTGGCCTTCCTATGGAGGACGTAATACAGAACGGGATGCTCGGTCTTATAAAAGCCGCCTGGCGCTTTGATCCTGACAAGGAAACACGGTTTATAACGCTTGCCGACAGGTGGATAAAGCAGAGCATCTGTTATGAATTCGCGGCGACATCGAACATGATAAGAGTGCCCAAATACGCTTTCACGATATATCTTTATCTGAAGAAATACATAGATACCTGTGTATCGGAAGGGCTTCCCGAGCCGACAGTAAATGAGATTTCTGAAAAGTTTGACCTTCCTACGGATAAGGCAAAGACAATTCTTGAGTCCGTAAAAGATGTTGTAAGCCTTGACAGACCCGTTGAGGGAGACGATGGGGTAATAGGCGCAATGAATGACCTTATTCCGGGGAATTCCGACACGGAAGCGGAAGCGATAGAAAGAGCAAGTAACCCCGAACTCTACGCGTTTTTAAAGAAGACGCTGACAGAAAGACAGCTTTATGTGCTGATATGCCGGTACGGACTTTTCGGAGTCAGAGAACAGCCGTTAAGAGTTATAAGCAAGAAGCTTGGCGTATCGGGAGAAAGAGTAAGACAGCTAGAAAAGGACGCAATAAAAAAGCTTCAGATGAGGAAAACGGAGGCAGCAAGATACCTTTAACGCGCCGTGAGCAAGAAATCCCCCACCTCTATAGGTGGTGGGATGAATTGCGGATTACACGGCGTATTATACACAATAAAACATATATGAGAAAAGGTAAATTCTATGAGAAAGCACTTCGTTCTTGACACCAATATTCTTCTAAGCTACCCTGATGCGATGATTAAAGGGTTCGCTGACAATGAGGTCATTATCACATCAACCACTCTTCAGGAACTTGATTTCAAAAAGACCGAAGGCGGTGATGTTGGCTACAATGCCCGCGAGAGTATAAGAATCCTTGATTCCTACCGTGAAAAGGGAGACCTTGTGAAAGGAGTTGAACTTCCCGATGGCGGCGTTCTTCGTGTTGAGCCTGACGGGATTTCGGAAGACAACCTTCCAAAAGGCGGGGCTTTCAAGCTGTCAAATCCCGATAATCAGATAATCAGTACGTGCAAATATCTCCAGAAGCGGGAAAAACTTGACGCTGACAGAGAAGGAAGAGACGTTGAGCCTGTCATTCTCGTAACCACTGATGTCTCTATGAGAATAAGCGCTACGGCATGTCTTGTTGATGTTCAGGCGTATAAGAACAGTCAGGTGATTGACAGCGGATATAAAGGATACACAGATCTTATCGTACCAAAAAGCCTTATTGATGATATCTACAAAAACAAGACTGTGCCGTATACAGACGATGAACTTTATGTAAATGAATTTATCACTCTTCATTCCGACAGCGACAACGCTTCGGCGCTTACTATATATCGGGGAGGCAAACTTGAGCATATCCCCGAACAGCGCGAAGGCTGGGTAAAGCCTAAAAACGCGCTTCAGACATACGCTTTGTGGGCTTTGTCAAGACCGTGTGAAGATATTCCTCTTGTAATAATTTTAGGACCCGCGGGAACAGGAAAGACATTTCTCTCACTCGCTACGGGAATCGGAGCTACTATCGATAAGGGCTATTCAGATACGGCCTATGACAAGATGATATTGGCAAGACCCCTGGGACTTGGCTATCAAGAAGGATTTTTACCTGGCGACCTTGACGAGAAATTAAAACCGCTTCACGCCTGCTTCACGGACGCGTTAACGGCGTATTTTAAGGCTGACAAGCGTGACATGGAAGACGAGTACATAACAAACCACATAGACGATCTCTACGACAGGGGAGTCCTTGAAGCCTGCGCTTTGAGTTTTATAAGAGGCCGGAGCCTTATGAACTCGTTTGTTGTCTGTGATGAGACGCAGAACGCGACAAGGCTTCTTATGCGTGACTGCATCACAAGAATCGGAAGCGGCAGCAAGTTAGTGGTTATGGGCGACCCCGACCAGATAGATGTACCTTACCTTGACAGACGGACAAACGGCCTTTCATATGCGGCTGAAGCTTTCAAGGATTCAGACAAGGCGTGCATCATAAAGATGACTGAGGAACAGGCGGTAAGAAGCCCTCTCGCGAGTGAGGCGCTTAAGAGAATGAAATTTTAAAAGGATATCCTATATCAAGGATTGACCTTTAATCTGATGTGATGGGTAATCTTATTTAAGAATCCCACGGCTTTAGCCGTGGGAGTACGTCAAAGAATTGATACGCTCATCTATGAATCCATGAAAGGCTCATTATGATTGTTAAGGGCATAGTAAGATTTATCAGTCTCGATGCTGATACAGCTGACCTAGGAATCAGCATCAGAACTCTTGACGGCATTAAAGACATGGGAACATGCGTAGCGCTTTTCCATGATAAACTTGCCGATTATGTGAAATTCAATATCATTGAGGGTGAGGAGCTTACGATAAGTGGAAACGCTGAAAAACAGTCATACAATCCCTTCGGGGGATGGAAGATTGTTATAAACGTGGAAAAGGTTGCCGTTCCCGAAGGAAAGACAGTCATGACGCCTGGCGGAATGAGTTCGATACCGCGTTTTATTCCGAGACGAAAAAAGGAGGCAAAGGTACGCCATCTGTAAAGAAAATATTACTTACAATCACTCTTTCAGTTCTTGCTGTCGCGTATGTATACCTTTCCATTCCTTCAACGAAAGAAACGCCTGAAGCGCCACAACAGGATGTTACTTCATCAGAAAGAAATAAGATAAGCGGTTACGTGAATGACCAGACTTCTGAAAATTATCCGGCTGTGGGAAATCAGAAACATGATTATAAAGAAACCGAAAAGAAGGTGATATGGCTCGGTGATTCAAGAACGAGGCGAATAGCTGAATACCTTGATACCGATATCATGTTTCTTTATAAGTCGGGAGCGAAATGTAAGATTCTGAAAGAGAAGTGGATTCCGAAAATAGAGAATATTCTCAACAAAAATCCCGACAAGATTGTTGTCATAGCTCTCGGAAACGTGGACTGTATTAACGGGGCAGGGGAAAAAGCTGACCCGACAGAATATTGTAAGGTAATAAACAGTCTTGTAGAAAAATATCCCGAAACAGAGTTTTATTACGTTTACCCATACGCAATGACTTATGATTACACAACCAAGACAACAGGAAGAACCGTACAGGCATCTGATTTCAATAAAACGGTTCACAACTTCAATCTCTACATGAATCAGCGTATAAAAGCTCACGCCATAAAGCTTGATTATTATCTTGGGAATGATTTTACCACGGAAGACGGGCTTCATCCCGACAAGGAAAGCTGTCAGAAGATATATGACTATATTATGAAAGAAGTAAACAGGGAATTCTATATCACATATTAAGAATACCGCCCCTAAAAAAAGGGACGGTATATTTTACAGGGCTAGTTCCTCGTACTGTTCAGCTTCCTTTATAAATTTCTCCGCGTCGTAATAATCCACGCAGTCATGAAAGCTGTCAATAAGTTCCCTTTCATCACAGCCAGCGTAATATCTGTATTCCTTTGAAACGGCGGGAGCCATGACTCTGCCGAAATAACAGTCATCTTCCTCGTCATACTCAATAGTTCCCGTATAACCTCTGTAGCTCATAGTGTCTATCATCGTTTTCATGGCGTTCACCATCCTTTCATCAGCTTATATCGGCACAACAAGAGCAAAATCAAAGCCTTTATAATTATTGTGTAGCATTTTTAATTTAAAATGATAATATCACGTTTTTCCTATTTTGTCAATAGTTACGTAAATATAATTACGATTAAAAACGTAATTAAGACAAGATATAAAAGCTAACTTATATATGAGAAAGAATACCATAAATTCACAATATAGAAAGGAATTAAGTTATGGAAGAGAAAACAGCTTTACAGGAATTTAACAATGAGTATATGGCAGCGATGCAAAAGCTTCAGACACTTCTCCTCAGAAAGAAGGAGATTGAGGACAAGGAGAACGAAATCAGGGCGGCGCTCAATCGCGGCATGACAGAGTACGGCATCACGAAGTTTGATAACGAGTACCTTACAATCAGAACCGTGCCTGGAAGCAGAACAGAGTCTGTTGACTTAAAAACTCTCGAAGCTCTCGACCCTAACGAGTACGAGTATCTAAAGGAGCAGTACCCGAAAGTTACAGAGAAGAAGCCTTACGTAACAATTAAGGTAAAGGAGCCTGTTATCGAAAAGGATGATTTTGAAAGATGAGAAAGAAGATTTTAATAATCATTCTTCTGTTCGCCCTCGCCGTGCTCGCGGGATACGGCATAGCGAGGGTAAGAAAGATGAATGACACAAATAAAGAGGTCACGTCGTCTTATGACTCTCATGACTCTTATGACGGTGAACTCAGCAAAGCGGAGCTGATAGAGTGATAACCGGCGAGGGAACTCCCACGTTCGCCAAAGCCGCAGGGCAGGAAGCCCCGACTTCTTTAAGTCGGGGAGAAATGCCCGATTGAGCGGCGTTTTCTTTTGTTATAATTGTTTTGGCGAAGAAACGAGGTATCATATATGCAACAGACAATTACAGCGAAACTTCAGATTTTAGTAAATCCTTCTGATAGAGATAATATACACTCTACCATGAAGGCTTATTCTGATGCCTGCAATTATGTATCTGAATACATATATAGGACTCATAATCTCAGCCGTTACAGCGTTCAGAAAGATACCTACTATCAGATACGGAAAATCTATGGCCTGCGCTCTCAAATGGCGGTATCGTGTGTCCGTACCGTAATAGCTAAGTATAAAACTATTCTTGAGAACCAAAGCGAGTGGATCAAACCGGTATTCAGGCTTCCCCAACTCGATCTTGTATGGAACAGAGACTATTCTCTCAACGGCAAACAGGACATCTTTTCTGTCAATACATTAAAAGGTCGTGTAAAGGTTTCGTTCCATAAGAATGGTTTCGAGAAATACTTCTCTGATGGCTGCAAGTTTGGTACCGCTAAGTTTGTGTATAAGTGCGATAAGTTCTTTCTGCATATACCTGTGACTTATGAAATATCTGAATTGACACGTTCTGATGTTTCTAATGTTGTGGGTATAGACCGTGGAATACGCTTTCTTGCGACTACTTACGATAGTAATGGCAGAACTGTATTCTACAACGGCAATCAGGTCAAGCAGAAACGCGCTCATTACAAGGCTCTACGCAAACAGTTACAGCAGGTCGGTACTCCATCATCCCGAAGAAGGATAAAGGCTATCGGTCAGCGAGAAAACCGTTGGATGCAGGATGTGAACCACCGCGTCTCTAAGGCACTCGTAGAATCGAACCCCGAAGGCACTTTATTCGTCATTGAGGATTTAACAGGTATTCGCTCCGCGACTGAACGCGTTAAAGTCAAAGACCGCTATGTATCAGTATCGTGGTCTTACTATGATCTCGAGCAGAAACTTACTTATAAAGCTTTAAAACATCATCAGCTTGTAGAGAAGGTCAATCCTGCGTATACAAGTCAGACTTGTCCTAAATGCGGTCATACGGAAAAGTCTAATCGCAACAAGAAGATACATCTTTTCTGTTGTAAGAATTGTGGCTATAAGTCAAACGACGACCGTATAGGAGCCATGAATCTGCGTCGCATGGGAATAGAACTTTTAGTACCTGACGCGGTTGCTACAGAGTAGAACTTTGTAGTACAGGCATACGTCAATATGCCTACGATGCAACGCCACTCCTGATAGTAATATCAGCCGACCAAATGTGGAAGGCTTTTGCCGTTATACCACAGGGCAGTTGCAAGCCCCGACCTCTAAGGCATTTAGCCGTAGGTCGGGGTAATTGACGGCGGTTGTGACAGGAAAAGGATTGAATATTCCATAATAGTCGCAGACGCTTTTATTCCCGCGGAATTGGATAAAGTAGTGAGAAATGAGTATAGTGAGCGATGAGTAAAACATCAGAAACAAGAGAAAGTCGCATAGGCGAAACAGCGAGAGCGGGAAACGGCGAAATGATGACCATTATCGCCTATCGCGCCTATAGCGACATAGACATAAGATTTAACGAAAGCGGATATATAGCGAAACACAAATGCTATCAGAACTTCAAATCGGGAAAAATCAAAAGCCCGAAAGTGGCAAAGCCCGCGAGAAACGCGAACAGGGGAAAACGGGAACAGCGGATAGGAGAAAAGAATATCGCGAATAACGGCATGGAAATGACCATAACGGAATACCGCAACAGCAATGACATAGATGTGCGGTTCGCTGACGGAATGGAAACGCGCCATGTAAGCTACAGCTCTTTTCTCGCGGGAAGTGTCGGGAATCTGAACATTTCCTCGAAAGCGAAAAGAAACAGGGTCGGCGAGAAAAGCGTATCTAATGGCGGCGAGATTATCGAGATAGTGAAATACGTGGACGCTCACGACATTGACGTGAAATTTCCAGATGGCAGTATAAGTCAGCACAAGGCTTATTCATCGTTTAAGAAGGGAACAATTGAAAACCCGAAGACGAAGAAACACGTTAACGCCGATACGGTAACCGGGCTCACAAAAGCGTCAGCTTATGGCGAAATCATGACGATTACGGGGTTCAGAAGCAAAGACGATATCGATGTCACATTCTCTGACGGCACGGTTGTCAGACACGCCTGTATATCAGCTTTCAGGCAGGGGCATATAGCGAATCCAAATTACTTTCCGAAGAAGCGGGTTGGTGAAAAAAGAATGTCTTCGTGCGGTCTTCTCATGGAAATTATAGCTTATCGGAGCGCCCACGACATAGATGTCAGGTTTTCAAACGGATATGTGGCAAGGCACAAATACTATTCAAACTTCAGAAAAGGCATGATAGCAAGCGACCTTAATCAGAGGAACCCGAAGGTGAGGAGGAAGTAGATGTACGGAGCGATTTTGGGAGATATAATCGGCGAACCTTATGAAGGAACGTCTGAAAAAGATATTCTTCTCAGGGGCAATGGAAGACCGTTATTTAAGGACAAAGCGCGCGTAACTGATGATTCGGTTATGACTGTCGCTGTCGGCGAGGCGTTGCTGTCAATAAGTGATGATACCGTAAAAAGAGCGTTCAGTAAGCGCGTTTCTAAAAAGAAGGACAATCCTTACGAGGAAGAAATCAGGCATCAATGCGGAAATATTATAACATCTACCCTTCAGCGGGATATGGCGGAAACTTCCTTCAATGGTGTATACAGAAGAACAGAGGCCCTTAGTTGAATGACCCGCCAAAAATGGTGCATCGTTCAACAAAATTTGAAAGGATTACTCTATGCTTAACGACAGTTTATTCAGCAGCAAGAAGGAAGACTGGTGCACTCCGGTCGATTTCTTCAAGAAACTCGATGATGAGTTTCATTTTACGCTTGACCCTGCGGCAACCGAAAAAAGCGCCAAGTGTAAGAAGTTTTACACGCCCGAAGATGATGGTCTGTCAAAGAGCTGGGCAGGCGAAACCGTATTCTGTAATCCCCCATACGGGTGCGATATCAGCAAGTGGGTTCAGAAGGGATACGAGGAAAGTCTTAATCCCGACACAGTAGTTGTCATGCTGATACCATCACGCACAGACACGTCTTACTGGCATGATTATATCTTCAACAAGGCGAGCGACATAAGGTTTATCCGTGGCCGTCTGACATTTACGGACGAGGATGGGAACCCGAACACGGACGGCAAGGGACACGTTAACTCAGCGCCATTTCCAAGCGCTGTTATTGTATACGGAAAGAAGGAAAATTAATGTACAAAAAGGAACTTTACACCCCTGTATGCGTGTTGTTAACAGGGCTCTATGCGAAGAAAAAAGCGGATACTGAAGGAATAAGCTTTACGGAAGCTCTTTATGAGGATGAAAAATGATAATAGCGATAGTAGGAAAGACTAATTCAGGCAAGGACACAGCCGCCCAATATATCCACGATACTTATAATATACCATTTGTCGTGAGCGCTACCACAAGACCGATGCGTGACTATGAGACAGACGGCAGGGAGCACTGGTTCATCAGTAAAGAAGAAATGGAAGAGCTTAAAGCCCGCGATGACGTGCTTGCTTATACCATTAATGACAAGACAGGCATCGAGTACGCCGCGACCCTGAAGGATATTCCCGAAGGAAGCGACTGTATATACATCATTAATCCTGAAGGAATCAGGTGGTTTAAACGTTACGGGCCTAAAGGAATAGACATTTCAGCCATATATATTGACTGTGACGAGGAAACAATCATACATCGCGGCGTTCATCGTGGCGATAATCCCGAAGTCCTGTGGAAACGTCTTGACAGCGAACGGACGGAGTTTAACGCTTACAAGGCAAATGGCGACTATGACTATCTCGTAGATAACAACGGTGACAAAGACTATATGTTAGCGCAGATAGATGAAGTTGCTAGTCATCTTAATATAAGCAGAGAAGAGGAAAGATAATGCAGAAAGCGTTACTGATAGCAGAAAAACCGTCACTCATGAAAACGATTGAGGCGGTCTATAATAAACACAAGAGTTCCGTGCCATACGATATCACTTTCACTTCGCAGGCAGGGCATTTGTACAGACTTCTTTATCCCGCTGAAATGGACGAAGAACAGAAGCAGTGGGGATGGGATAAGATTCCCTTCTTCCCTGATGAACACGGCGGGTTCAAATATACCCCGATAGTGGAAAAAGCGGGCGGAGCGAAATACAAACTTCCGCAACAGTATCTTAAGGAAATAAAAGACGAGCTCAAATCCGGTGTTTATGACGTTGTTATCAATGCGGGAGACCCCGACCAGGAAGGGGAACTCCTTATAAGGGAAACTCTTGAAGAACTTCACAACAAGCTCCCTGTTCTTCGTTTCTGGTCTAACGACCTGACAGAAATGAAGGTTCTTGACGCGTTACAGAACCTTCTTGATGATGATAATGACCCCATGTTAATCAACCTTCTGTCTGCCGCGAAAGCAAGACAGCATTCCGATTACATTGTCGGCATGAACGTGACCGAAGCCGCCACGCTGAAGCTTGGCGGCCGCACCGCCGTGGGCCGTGTAAAGACACCGATTCAGGCGATTGTGTGCAAGAGGGAACTTGAAATCAAGAACTTTAAGCCGAAGACCGTGTATGGCGTAAAAGCCGTATATACGGAAGGATTTGAAGGACAATATTATAACGCTCCCGTTACCGCTGAAGAGGGTGATGATGAGAAAGAAGATACCGGTCTTGTTTACTTCGACACAAAGGACGAAGCGGACGAGTTTATTAATTCTCTTTCCGGCCCCGCTACCGTGACAAAGTTCGAAACGAAACGGGTCAAGACATACGCACCGAAGTTATTCAAGCTCGCGACGGCGCAGATAGCGGCGGGCAAATTTGGCTACGATTCGGCGAAAACCCTCGCCATTATCCAGTCGCTCTATGAAGCAAAAGTTTTATCATATCCGCGCACGGACTGCGAATATCTTTCATCATCTGAGGATTATGGCGCAATGCTAAAGAGCGCCGCGGCTGATCCGGAACTCGCACCGTTCGTGGCAAAGATTCCTTCATCCGTAATAAGCTCTTTCAGCTCTAATAAACGTTATGTCAGCGACGCTAAATTAAAGGACTCCGGTCACTCGGCCCTTGTGCCGACAACCAACACGCCGGACTTTGGCTCGCTATCAAAGGAACAGAAGGATATATTCCATATCGTGGCGCGACAGTTCGTCGCGGCCTTTTTACCACCTCTTGAACAGGACAAAACACTGCTTCTTGCTGATGTTAACGGTAACTGCTTTAAATCTACAGGCAAAACCCTTGTTTCCAAAGGATACACAGAACTCACAGGGTCAAACTTCACCGATATGGAGATACCGAAGCACGTAAATGGTGACAGCCTTGATATAGATAAGTTTGATATAGCGGGAAAAACAAGCCAGTGTCCTAAGAGATTCAAGGACGCAGATCTGATAGCTGTGTGCGAAAACCCGGTCAAATATCTTGAAGATGAAAGTCTCAAGAAGCTTGGCAAGAAGAAGTTATCCATCGGCACTCCGGCTACGCGCTCGGGCATCATTCAGACACTTATTACGCGCGACAAGTACCTTGGGAAGATGAAGGGCGATTACATAATCCCTACCGAGACAGGCATGGGAATATACGAAAACCTCAGAACCTTTGACATCTGCAAGGTTGACATGACCGCGCTCTGGGAAGAAAAACTGGAATTAATCAGGTCCGGCAAAGAGACACGCGAAGAGATGGAATCCGGTATGAAGGATTTCGTGAGAAATATGATGAACGCGATAAAAGACTCCGATATATCGACAGTCTCATTTGCAGGAAAGTCAAAAGAGCCTCTTGGCAAATGCCCGCTCTGCGGCGGCGATATTCTTGAAGGCAATAAGGGCTTTTACTGCTCAAACTGGAATAACAGCGAATACGCGAAAGCTCCTGGCGACAAAGGCTGTAAATTCGGTATATTCAAGAAAGTGACAGGCGATTCAGGTCTTACGGCAGCCGACGCGTCAAAACTGCTCCGCGGAGCCGTTATTAAGAAAAAACTTAAAAAAGGAACAAATACCTGGGAACAGGAATTAAGCCTTGATATGGCAACAGGGAAAATTATCTTTGTGGGTTCAGAGAACAGGCCAAAAGCAGAAGCGATAGGTACGTGCCCTAAGTGCGGCAAACGTCTTATGGAAGGTTCCAAAGGCTTTTACTGTGAGGACTTCAAGGGCTGTGGGTTTGGTGGATTCAAAGACCTTGGTAGCAGGCTTGTTACAGCTGAAGAGTATTCAGCTTTAGCCGCGGGAGTATTTGTTAAAGGTCTCACAATGGACCCTGAGACGGGAGCGGTAGGGCTCACAAACAATTTCAAATGTCCTGTCTGCGGAAAACCATTGACAAGGAGTGGAAAAACCATTTACTGTTCATGTGGCTTCAAGCTGTGGACTAATATCTGTCAGCACGAACTTACTGATGATGATATAGACAAACTATTGAAAGGTGAATCGGTAGGGCCATACGTAATGATGAGCAAAAAAGGCAAAACATTTAACGCCTGTATCACGTTAAACGGCGATAAGACGGGAACGGAGCTTGAATTTGTTTGACTATGGTTATACAAAACTACATTGCTTCTTGACAAATACATAGAATAAATATATGATCTATATAAGCGACAGAGAAAAATACGCGTATCTTGAATTGGAGTGAGCCTTGACTCACTCCTTTTTGACGTAGATATATCTACGTATAACACAAAATATTTACGATTTCAATATATTTTTGCTTGCTTTAATTCTGTATTGAGCGTAATCTATATATTGGATGTGATAAAAATAATTATCGACATACGGTTAACTGTATGCTATAATAAATATAGCAACCTGGAAAGGAGTTAAATATGGATAACCGTAAAGAACGACCGCAGGAAAGGTGGGACAGAAAAAACGAATACATAACGATGGGAGTCAAAGCCTATCGTAAAGAAGTAAACGAGTTCAAAAATGCCTGCGCAAAAACCGGGGTGACGGTCTCAGGACAGGTGCGAAAGATGATGAAAGATTATGTTGATGAGGTGAGTGAAAATGGACAAACACATTGACAATACGAACCATAATTACGATGAGCAGACAAGCAGGTTGAAAGCGATGTATCATGAGTGGAAAGAGAGCAATGATCCCGAGAAGAAGAACGATTACATCCTTTTCCTCTGTAATGCCTTGCAGCCTGTGATATTAAGTATCGGAAGCATACGTATTCAGGGAAAATACATTGAAAAAGACGATCTTGTTCAGACCATGTGTGAAATGGTATGCCGCGATATAGAAAGATTCAATCCGGAAGAGTGCAGTATGTTAACATTTTTTTACGGAAGACTTAAAAAGTGTCTTCGTATAACTCACGAGAATAACGTAACTGCAGATCATTACACCTACGAACTAGCCACATTGCTTGAAAGTATGTTAAGAAAAAGAGGAATGGACACGGATATCACAAAATATTCAGCGGTGAAACTTGCCCAGATGTCGGGGAAAAATTTGAGAGCCGTTGAAGCCGCGATAATGTATCGCAATGAGCAGGATATCAGTATAAACGCTGACGATTCGCCCGTTGTGAACGAGGTAAGCTCTTTCAAAACACCTGAGGAACAGATGGCCGAAAAGGAAACAAATGAAGCTCTTTATGAGGCGATAAACGGGCTTTCCGAGTGTGCCAAAGCCTGTGTACAGGGACTCGCTGAAAATAAGACCGAGCAGTCTATCGCAAATATGATTAACGGCAATCCCAAGAAATATAATGTTCACAAAGTATTTACAAGGGATGATGTAAGAAGGGAATTCAACCGTTTCATAGAGCAGAAGAGAAGAGATAAGAAAACGTTAAAAAAGCTTTCAGGAGACTTCAGAGTATATTCGGAATATGACACAAATCTTGATTCTGATGACGACGAGTTTGTCATTGATTTAAACTCACTTGAAACGGAGTGAAAAGCAGCGGAAGATTTTTTCTTCCGCTATAATTTTGCTGTTGACATACGGATAACTGTATGATATACTATATAAAAGGAGGCATGTCATGAATGATTTGATTAATAATATGTATACGCTTTTTATTGGATTTGTCAATACAGCTTATGGCTTTGGGAATAACAAGATTCTTTTGGCCGTATGTATTTATCTTGATATCGTGGGTTTTACCTGCGTTTACAGATGGATACTTGATGAACTTGTAAGCGGTTTTAACTGGTTTACGCCGTTTTACCGCATAGCCATATCTTTCTGGTGTGATATATGGTGGCTGTTTACAATAAGCCTCGTGTTAAGGATTCCTGTAATCGGAAATTATGTTATGGGCAACAGTTATGCCGTGGTACGAACCGTAACGTTGATATATATTGTTTACTGGATAGCGTATATTTTAATGTATCGCTTAAAGCCATTGCCGTTATGGTCAGCGCTTGCAATGATGTTTATTATTCTTCCCGCGAGTCTCCTCGTTATGACGTTCATGATTACAAAGTCTTTAATGACTGAACCAACCGATAAGAAGACAAACTTTTTTGCGGATACGTTTACTCCAGCGGCGATGAAGGAAAGATACCGAAACGTACTGATGAGCGGAGACAAGAAGGCAATCAGGGAAGCGAAGAAACAGTACAGACAGGCGACAAAGAATAACTGACCAGTTCCCCACGGTTTTGTCCGTGGGGTTTTCTTTGTCTTACAACAGCTATATTTATATAAATATCAAACCGACAAGGAGGTTTACATGAAAACAGTAAGTATGAAGGAAAGCGTCGCGCATATTCCGGACTCATGGGTAGTTCTTAATGAAGACGAAGCGGGGCAATACAAAAACGCCTGTGTGATTCAGTGCCGAAATTCAAAAAAATATGATGTTCCCACTTTTGTGAGATTTACTGATTTGGGAGTGGATGATTACAATGACGATTTCAACGCTTCGACAAATTCGATGATAGAGAGCAAATATCCAAAGTGGCAGGACATATTAAGACAACAGGTAAAGCCACATTATGACAGCAATTTTATGCCAACCAACATAGATGCTGTTTTAAATGCCCCGACGATAGGCCTGTTTGAACTCTACAGTGAAGCGGAAGCGAGAAACTTTGGTACGTACGATTTCAAAACAGGTGAAAAACGGATAGACAGTGACGTAGGCTATATAAGCGATTTTTAAGAGTGGGAAATCCACTCTTATTTTTTATGTTTAAAAGCGTAAAAACGTAGACTATATTCCGCTATATATAATTGAAAAAAACAGAAAGGGGCAACCGTTTGATAAAAGAGATACTTGTCTGCGTAGCTTACACGCATCTGGCGCTCACAGGCGTTCAGATGAAACCGATTCCGCTTAACGGCGAAGTTATTTACGCGACCAGACGGAACTCTGCCGTATGTGAATTAAGCGCATATAAGAAGGCTGCGCCTGAAAGGGATATTGCGGAAAACGCGCTACTTCCCGAAATCGTGACAAAGCCCGCTGTTACGGTTAAAGTTGCGAAAGTCGCCCCTAAAGCGGTATTCAATGTATCAGGGAGCAAGAACTTCAAGGCTTACATGGATTTCAGAAAGATAACGAATACGTCAAGCCTCCAGTATCAGATACAAAGCGAATCTTATACAGACAGAAACGGTCTGAGATACGTGAAGACAGAAGACGGAAAACGCTATGAGGTAGCGGTAGGAACAGGCTACAAAGTAAATGTCGGTGATTTTGTTGATGTAAGGCTCGATGATGGTGCGATATTACATTGCGTTGTGGCGGACATCAAACAGGATTGTGACACGGATTGGAGTCACAAATACGCGAAGGACGGAAGCCTTCTTGAGTTTATAGTCGATGCGACAAAGCTTTCAGATAGAGCGAGGAAACTTGGTGACATATCAGCGGCGGGAAAGAAGTTTGATGGCAGTCCTGTAAGTCTGGTCACTTTCAACAGTAACGTAATAGAGGAATAATTATAAGGTGGTGGGTTTCCACACCTGAATAATTTTATGAATACGAGGTCACAATTCCGACATCAATGATTAATACTCAGAAGCTCATTAGCAAAGACCTGGTTCATGCGCTCGCTCTACAGAATAAGGAGGAAAAGAAAATGTATTATCAGGAATATGATTACGAAAGAGAACACGCCAAGCATGTTTTTGTCGCTATAATCATATATATGGTTGTTTTCGTTGGAATTATAGGGCTTCTTGCGTTTAGCGCGGAAAGTAATATGGAAGCTTATAAATATATGAAATACACGTTCAGTGATGATAAAGTGGCCGCCAAAATAGCTGACGGCGGAGAAGTAAAGAAAATTGTGGAAGACGAAAAACACCGCGTGATATCAATTACCATCGACGACAAAAATTATATCGTTGATACCGTTGATGGCTGCTCAACCATAAAGAGTGGAAGCGGTACCATAAACATTAACAAGACCTCTGCGGTAGAACAATCAAGATTTATTGCGAACAATATGTTTGGAAAATACAGATTAGACGTAAACCCAAATATTGTAGAACAGGGAGATGTTCTTAATTATCCTGACCATATAAGATTTTATCAGGAAAACAAGTATATTATCTGGGCAATCGCAATTATTGTATTTATTGTTTTATACATATTTGCCGGAATCTATGGGGATTACTGATGAGGTAAAAATAACGAAAGGAGCACCTGAATAATTTTATGAAGGTTATCACCGGTGTCGACACACGCTGGAACTACGCGAACGTCTGGGAGCCGAAGTCCATCAACGGCGGCACTCCTAAGTACAGCGTGAGCCTTATCATCCCGAAGTCTGATACCAAGACCATCGTCAAGATCGAGGCTGCCATCGAAGCTGCCTACAAGGAGGGCGAAGCTAAGCTCAAGGGCAACGGCAAGTCTGTACCGGCGCTCTCTGTTCTGAAAACTCCTCTTCGTGACGGCGACGCTGAACGTCCGGATGACGAGGCCTACAAGAACGCCTACTTCGTGAATGCCAATGCCACCTCTGCTCCCGGCATCGTGGATGCAGACCTGAACCCGATCCTCAACCGTTCCGAGGTGTACTCCGGTGTGTATGGCCG
>Ga0256405_10007492_pt1 | contig 16394 bp, 7 predicted proteins | sample RumenRJG_02DNA_FD_189096 | JGI IMG/M metagenome (GOLD analysis project Ga0256405, IMG submission 189096) | Bovine rumen microbial communities from Lethbridge, Alberta, Canada - RJG_02 | ecosystem: Host-associated > Mammals > Digestive system > Stomach > Rumen | place: Canada: Alberta | collected...
GAAAAGAAGATTATTCAGGCAATGCTAGAGGTATTGACTCGTAATTTTGCACGTGACACAGTTGATAGTCTCTACAAGGAGTTTCTAAACGAGATTAAGACAAAGGGTAAAAAGTAATGCAGATTTATCCAGAAAAGTATGACAAACTTGAATTGTCAACAAGCGAGAGATCTTTCCTTAGAACTATGGAAAGAGCGTTTCCTGGTGATCAGCTGGCATACTATGTTCTTCATATTAATCCCAGAAAACGTGATGCAGGAAAAGGGCAAGCAGAACTTTTTAATATGCTTGTAGTCCCTCATGGAATCATTTTGCTGCGATTCTTTGATACGAATGTTCCTTTGATCGCAACAACAACAATAAAGGCAATCGGCAACCCAGTTGTATTCAATGTACTTGAAAATGATATAAAAACAAAGCTCGAAGAAAGTAAATATCTGGTTAGAGAAAGTGGAAATCTTAGATTTGCACTAAATATTAGCTTTGTGTTTTCAAATGTGGAACGGTCCCAAATTGATTCGGATCTTGAGGTTGTTGAGAGAGCCTTTTCAGACACACATGTTCTATTTAAGAATGATATTCAAACTCTTAGAAAAGAAGGAAAAGAGATATTGCTGACTCGTCTACAATCTGCAGATGACGTTACTGAGGATAAAGTCAACAATATCTTCCAGCGGTTATGTCCTGAAATCACTATTCCAAGAAAGTTTATATTGGATGATCACTCATCGATCTCAATTAAGGAGGCAGCATTAACTCAAATAGATCGGGCTGTCATGTCTTATCGCCTTGATACTTGGCAAATTGATATTGTTAATCGAATTAATAAGGGTAATCAGCTAATACTTGCTTGTGCAGGTAGCGGGAAAAGCGTTCTCCTTATCTCAAAATGTTTCAAACTGGCAAGTTTAAACCCAAGTGAGAATTTTCTAATTACCTGCTTTAACCGGAATTTAAACAATTATTATCAGTGGGCCATAGCACAAGCAGGATTTATTGATAGAAATGTGAGATGCACGACGTTACTAGGGCTTTGTAGACAGCTGCTGGAAAGCAATGGAATTCCACTCCCTGTTCGATATCCAAAGCAAAAGAATGATGATTATTATGATCGTCTTTTTGCGAAGGCGAATGAAGCTCTGGCTGAGGGGAGAATAAAAGAGCGGTTTTATGGGATCTTCATTGATGAGGTACAAATTTTCAAGTCGGAATGGTATAGGTTTTGTTTTAATCTATTGAGGAGCAAGAACGATTCAGATCACTATTTTATAATTGCTGGTGATAAGTCTCAAGATATCAAAAACAATATCAAGCATGGAAAAGCACCATGGCAAGGAGGAGGAAGCGATTACCCAGAGTATAGAGGGAAAACCCTTCCGATAGAAACTAACTATAGGAATTCCAAGCCAATTAATGATGCTATTGACAGGTATGTCAGATATGCTAAAGCGATAGGTATGAAAATCGGTGTTGACCTATCTTCGGATCCAGAACTGTTCTTGAGAGGAACAGCGTTTCGTCCAGGGAATGTACCGACTATTCACACAATAACAGACTTTAGCAATGAGGGTGAAGCAGCGGCTATATGTGATGCAATAAAGGAGCTTCTAAAGAAGGGATATAGTGAGGTTGATATTGCGGTGATCGTCTATAACAAGAGCCAGAAATATACATCAAAAGGGTGGAAAACCCACTACTATAGTCTTCTTCCCTATATAAGGCAAGCCTTTTATAAAGAGAACTGGGAGGAGCCTTCTATTCTAATTACCGGGGAAAATGAAGGTGAAACTTATGGATCTCGACGCGGAGTTACGATCACAACAATTGAAGGCTCGCTTGGGCTAGATTTTAGAGCTGTGATTCTTGCTGGTCTAAGGCCGCTAGGTTCTCATGAAAAAGCTCGGGTATTAAATGATTTCAGCGATTTAACACGTGAGCAACTAGATGAAAAGCAGGAAGCTTTTAAGAAGAATATCAACTTTTTATACACTGGATGTACGCGTGCTAAGGATGAATTGACAATTATTCTTTCTGCTCCAAAAGGAGAATCACTTTATATGGACTTGCTTCGTGAATCGATAGGAGAATAGAAATGGTAATCTACGATGATAAAACCCCAAATGCGATTACATCTGGAACGCAGTTACTCATTCCAATAAGCCATAGCTCTGAAGATGTTACCTTTAAGGCGAGCTATATCGTTTCCTCAAATTTGAACTGCAAAGGGAAAGTTACTGCGTTATTTGATCTGCTTGTTTTTGGAGATGTTCATGCAGATGAGATGGATGTTAAAGGACGATTCATCTGTATGGGTCACTGTGTTGTAACGGGAGCAATCGTTGTCCAAAATGATATGTGGTGCGAAGATGTGCAGGCATCTTCTATTGTTTGTCACGATAGGATCGTTGCCCAGTCTATTGATGCAGGTACCATCGTTGCGGAGGGAAATATTATCATCGGAAAAACTTTTGCAATTGAGGAGAAAGCTAAGACGAACCAAAATATTTTATGCGGAGAAACGGCTTATGGTGCTGGGAAAATTATAGCGTCACATATTCTTACGGTAGAGCCATTAGATTTGGATGAAGGTGAAGAAGCCCTCGAAAGTCCTTTTCAATATACGCCGAGCACAGACTCTGAAGTGTTCATTGAGTCCTCTAAAGAATCTGCTAAATTTAAGAATAACAATGATTACTCGGGATATATTTCCACACTCATTAAATACTCTGAAGATTATACACGAAAGCGGCTAAAAAAGTATTTGAATGTGCTGAAAACAGTCGAAATGGCTATTCCTTCATCAATTTCTGAATTGCGAGATGTTGCCTTACTTATATGGCTAATTGAAATATCACAGAGCGTTTATTTCAAAAGTTGGAATACAATAACGGAATGGACGACAGCTGTTCTTGGCCATTTTCAGAATATGGCTGAAGGAAAACTTTCATTATTAGATCAAGGAAAGCCTGCTGACAAACTTTTAAAAGGATATACCATATCACATGCCAAATTTGGGATAGGAGTAGTCGAGAATATTGTGCCATCTGGATCAGGTAAAATGGCGACAATCAATTTCGAAAAGGTTGGGGAAAAGAAATTTCATCTACCAGATTCTTTAAAGTTTTTCATGCTTCTTAGTGAGACCTCAGCTATCTCTGGTGAAGAGACAAAGAATTCAATGACTTGCGATATAAATGACTATGATGAATGGCTATATGCTCTGGAAATAATAAACAAGAGTAAAGATCACTTAGGCGAAGCCCTTCATAATGCGATATTTGAGTTGCTGATTGAAAAGATAGGATTGAAAGCAAAATTTGTAAAGGATCGGTTTGTGGAAAAGGGGTGGATTAATGTCAAATAACCGAGAATTGTTGGCAAAAGAAATTGCAGATCGATTCATTGCATCAATTTCTGGAACACAGGTAGATACAATCGTTAATTTTGATCCCAATGACCGGATATATGTTGGAAAGTTATCCCCACAAAGCGAATCTGATTCTTTTTCCTCGAGTGTTCTTATTAAACAGATCAGTATTAATTTTCGAGTGCCTAAGAGAGACATTGGCTGTGCTGAACTTGATATTTATCCTCAAGGAAATTTTTTCTTTCGTATTCTTCCCTCTTATGAGGAACAAAAGCAAGCTTTCTTAAAAGATTTTCTTGCAACATTTAATAAAGCTGATGCAGATTCTTTTGATGATCTTGTTTCTCACAAAATAGCTGGGCACTTATCAAAAGAGATGCTTGAACACAAGGTACAGCTTCTCCCTATTTATAGAAAGATTGCTATTGATAGAGATAAGTTTTTTCTTACCCTGAAACTTGCAGATGTATATAATGAGCAATTTGACTGTGGAAGCATTTCTCCGGATTCTTCATTTAAACAAGAATTACATAAACTAGTTGATGTATTGTGTAAGGAGGTAAAAGAGTATCCAGGTGCTATGCCTTGCCAATTTAGAGACAAATTGACTCTTGAAGATCTTGCAACAGAAGACACTTGGGAAAAGTATAAAAGGAAGCAAATATCTCGAGAAGAATTTGATATGTTTACTCGCTTCGACTTTGACATCTCTGTTGATGTCAAAGGAGTTGAAGAGTGCCTTGATATAACAATTGCACTAAGTAACGAAACGGCGTTTGGCGATGAGACAAGTGACAAGAAAATGAGGGCAGCAAAAAGAGATCCCTATAGAATTAATACGCTTTTTAATTCTGGTATCAGAGTGAGATGTCGAAACACTACTCTTGTCCCTGTTGAATTGGATTATTTTGCCGATGATTACAAATACAATAAATATGTTTATGCTTTAGGTAACAACTGTAATGTTGAATGCCTCGAAGACAATTCAATCATACAGACTGTTCATGTGCCTGTCTATATTCAACATCGATTAAAGACAAACGATTCCCTTACCGTTAAATTTGAAGATCTGATAAAGAACCCTGCTGCGACTCTAAATTCCTTCCACGGGAGGATGTTAAAAGAATTAAAAGCCTGGGAAGATGACTATCAGTCAAGAGAAAACCTTACTTCAAACGGGAAGAGACAATTTGAAAATGAAATTAATGCTTTTAGACTGGAAATTAAACGTTTTAAGACAGGAATTGAGTTAATCGAAAACTATCATATGGTTCGCACGGCATTTCAATATATGAATCGTGCGTTTAAGCAGTCTGCAAAAGGGTATGATAGTTGGCGCTTGTTCCAGATTGTCTTCGTTGTTTCACTTATTTTAGACATAGTTGCAGATGAGCCAGATTTGGACTTAAACGATGAGATTAAAGGAAAAGCGAAGACAAATGATGTTGACATCCTCTACTTCCCTACAGGCGGTGGTAAGACAGAAGCCTTTTTAGGTATTCTCGTATTTAATCTATTCTTTGACAGATTACGTGGGAAAGAATGTGGGGTTACAGCGTTATTGAAATACCCGTTAAGACTTCTCTCTGTTCAGCAGGTACAGCGTGTTTCCAATATTTTGGCAACAGCTGAAAGAATCCGCGTGAGTGAGGCGCTCGGTGGTGAATCCTTTAGCCTAGGTTATTTTGTTGGAGAAGGAAACACACCTAACAAGATTGATAAGATATTAAAGAAGACTCTAAGTGAGTTGTCGCCAGACGAAATTGATGAAAAATATCGTCTGTTGGATGTCTGCCCGTTTTGTGGTTCTAATTCGGTACATGTGATTTATGATGAAGAATCTAATTCTTTGAGACACGTATGTTCAGATCCAGCGTGCCCCTCCAATGGCTTGCTCCCGCTGTTTATGGTAGATGATGACATTTACAGATTTATTCCTAGTGTAATCATTTCTACTGTAGACAAAATGACAGCTATTGGGCTGAACATGAGGTTTCACAATTTGTTATGTGGAGCCATGTACAAATGTCCTAAGCACGGGTACACTTCTCGTACAAAATGTCTGGCAGATGGATGCACTTATACTCCGTCGGATTTTATCCGTGTTTGTATGAAAGATCCGGCACCTACTTTGCTTATTCAAGATGAATTGCATCTGATCAAGGAGTCCTTGGGGGCCTATGATTCGCATTATGAGACGTTAATTGAATACTTCATTAAAAATCTTTCTGGCTGTAACAGAGGAATAAAAGTAATAGGTGCAACTGCTACTATTTCAGCATATGCAGACCAGGCAAGGCATCTTTACTGGAAGAATTCTATACGTTTCCCGTGCGCCTCACCGTACCTCGATCATGATTTTTACTCAAAAATTGATAAAAGTGAAGTGGGGCGAATTATTTTGGGCTATGCGCCGTTTGGAAAAGCAATAGTTAATAGCGTTGCCTACGCCTTACAGTATCTTAAGAGAGTAGTATATGAATTTTATCAAGATCCCAAGCAGATCCTTTTGATTCCTGGCATAAGTATAAATGGTTCTGAAGAAGAGCAGATTGCTGCTGCCAAACGATTGATTGAAGATTATTGGATTATTCTCGAATATAACAATGTAAAGATGGAGAGTAATAGAGTACTTCAAGCATTGGAAGATCCGATCAATACGGAATTGATAGCAGAAAACATTCAACCGTTAATTGCTAAGAAAATGACCGGAGATGATACTTTCCAAGAAGTACGGGCTACGCTTTCCTCAATTGAGCATGCAAATAGTGCAATCAATGATCTTGACTTTAATATGATTGCTGCGACAAGCATGATTTCTCATGGCGTTGATGCAGATCGATTTAACCTGATGCTGTTTTATGGTATGCCAGGGAATACCGCTGAATATATTCAGGCGTATTCTCGAGTTGGTCGAAAGCATGCTGGTATAGTGATTGATATTATGAGACCATCTCGGGAGAAGGACCAAAGCTACTTAAAGAACTTTGTTAAGTTCCATGAATTCAAAGATATTTTGGTAGATTCTGTCTCAATTAATAGATGGGCGACAAAAGCCGTAGAGAATACTCTCCCCGGAGTATTATCCAGTTTAATTCTGAATTACTACGAATATGAGCTGCAATATAGAAACGGTGATGTCAGCAAGTATGGAGATCTAAAAAAGGCACTGACTAGTGGCGCAATCACAGCTGATATGCTAAAAGATCATGCTTATAAGGTTTACAAGTGTTCTGACAATGATAGTTCAATTGGGAAACTGTATCGAGTAACAATTGATAGAATCATTGATGAATTAGTAATGTCTCTGAAGAATGGTTCTATAGAGCCGAGGACTTATCTGACGGAAGCATTTGATCGTTGCTATTGCCATGTCATGAGTAGTTTGCGTGACACAGATAAGCAAATTATCGTCGAGATGCGTTAGTAGGGGTGTATATATGGCAAATGATAAAAAAATGCGACGTGGAGTTCAACAAGCCCTCTATAAGTATCTGCCAGGAAGCTGGGTTGATTATACTCAAAGTGGGGGTGGAGTTACGTATGCTGTTCATGTTGATAATTGGAACAGTATTCAATTAACAGGTATTAATAACAAACGTTTACTCCGTATAGTAAATCAACGTGTTCATGAGTTTATTGCTCATAGTATTGAAGGTGAGGCTGCGGTTGTTGATTTTGCCCCCGATATTAATGAAGCAACATATGAAGTGCTTACGCCGAAAGTTAGTGACACTATAGCGGCCATTCAAACATCTGTAAAGCCCTGGGTTTTTGCATGTAGTGCTTGTGGCAGAGTGCGACAGTATTATTCTTATGATGAGTTCAAACGTAATGAGCATAAAAAATGTGATTACTGTGGCAACCACATGACTCAAGTCAGAATGATTCGCTTCTGCAGATGCGGGTATGCTGATGGTATTTATGTACCAAAGTGTCAAAATCCTGAACATGGTACGAAATATATGTTTCGTCGAGGAAGCGGGGTGGATTTTTTCTGCAGTAAATGTGGTAAAAAGGCCGTAATGTCTCATGCATGTCCTGATTGTCGTGGTCAGTTAGAAATACGACCTGCGTTGGATTCTTCTCATTTTATTCCGGCAACGGTCACATTGATTGATCTTCTTGATAAGAGAAAAGATGTTTTCCTTGAACAAGAGACAGAGTATCAGGGCGAAAAAGTAGTAATTGCACAATACTTAGACTTGATCTCGCCAGAACAGTATGAAGCTGTAGTGGCAAAAGGTAATATCACACGAGAGGACGAGTTTGAGAATGCACTTCAAGATGAAGCCAACCTGCTTCGTTCAATGGGATTAGATAATGCTACGATATCGGCGGTAATTGATGCGAAACGTCGCGGTAATCCTAACAATCAGGTGTTCGAGGCTATTGCTGCTGTCTCAAACGGTTTGTCAGTCTCGGATCCTTCCGAATTTACTCCGATTGCAGAGGCTATTCTGGAATATAATGAATTGCTCCATGCTAGGGTGACTCTCTCACTTGAGGCGGCCGAGGAAGACGCGGAGCTCATTAATGATGGTGTAAAACCTGATTACAGAGAAATAGCAACTAAATTTGGTTTTTCAAATGTCCAACTTTGTTCTAGTGTTCCAATTGTGTCCTGCTCTTATGGATTTACGCGTAAAGAACAATTTGGGGATAGAATCAAATTAAGAGGTTTTCCTCGTGAGATGGAAAAGAGAAACATTTATGCTGCTCGTCTAGAAACAGAGGGTGTTCTTTTCGAATTGGACCGAAAAAAGGTTGTCGAGTGGTTGCTGGAAAATCATATGATTGTCGAGCAAGACAAGCCGAAAATGGATGATGAATATGATCTAAAGTTGTGGTTTCTTGATAGAATTCAGACTGGATTAATTACTCCGTTCACCGAAATAGATGATCCTGGTGATAAAGGAAAAATAACAAAAGCGGTGTATACGCTAATACATAGTGTTTCTCACGCATTGATACGTGAGGCGGCTGAAATATGTGGTTTAGATAAGAGCTCTTTATCTGAGTATATCCTTCCTAACATACCAGCTATATTTATATACTGTGCCAATTCTCAAGGCTTCAGCATGGGAGCACTATATAGCGCATTTCAATCTCAATTTGACAAATGGCTCAAGCATGCTAGTGATAATTCGAAAAAATGTATTTTTGATCCGCTCTGTATCAATCATGATAAGGCTTGTGCTGGCTGCTTGTTCTTAAATGAAGTATCTTGCAAACACTTTAATAAGGATTTAGACCGAAGTTATTTGTGCGGTTTCTTCGACGTACAGAGTCAAGAAAGACTTAAAGGGTATTGGGAGTAAACAGCTATGGCAATTATGCACCCATCAGACATTACAATAAGAAAGCATGTTCCTTCAGAAGAAAAGTTTTTTAATGCATGTAGAGATCAACTAAGTGATAAGTATCATGTATTCTTTTCTGTACGTTGGTATTCAGAAGAAAAAGGGAAGCGAATAGACAGTGAATGTGACTTCCTGATCTTTAATCCTGACTATGGTTTTTTGTGCGTTGAGTGCAAAGGCGGTAAAGGAATCTATGTGGAGAATGAAGAAAACGATGAAACATGGTTTCTGAGGGAGTTTGATGAGGATCGGAAACTAAGACGATCTCCGTACAAGCAAGCAGAGGAAAGTATGCGGTTCTTCAAAAGATATTATGAAGACGAATTGGAGACTGCATACCCAGGCATCTATGGTAATGCGGTTGCATTTCCAAACTTTGTTGTACCTTCTCCAATTACAATTGAATCCCCGCTCGCATTAACGATTGATGCTGATGACATGGGAAATCTTCCGACAAGGATTGTTGAGATTTTCCGCTATTTTAACGTCAAAAAAAATGGGGGTTCTTCCTTCATGTCGCCGGATGCCCAGAAGAAGTTTATTAATTTGATTAATAAGCGTGTGGCATTGTCTATTGCGGCAGGAGCTCTGATTGAGGACAAAGAACGAGAACTTGCAGAAATAAATCAAACTCAAGATGTGATCATTGATTTATTAGCTCATTATCCAAGAGCATTTATCATAGGTGGCGCTGGTACAGGTAAGACGTGGATTGGAATTAAAAAAATAAAACGCTGTATTTCAGAGGGAAAATGTCCTCTTTATCTTTGCTATAATGATACACTCGCCAAGAGTGTGCAATCTAATATTGATTCCAATGATGCGGATGTTTATAGTATTGACGAACTTGCTTTGTCTCTTCTTGGTGATTCGGCAAAAACTGTACCGATTACAAATGGATGCAAAGAGTATTCGGATATGTTTGAGCAATTGCCAGATTTAAAAAGATATGATCTGGTTATAGTTGATGAAGCCCAGGATTTTACTGAAGATTGGGCATATTGCGCCAATCTGTTGGTTAAAGACAAGGGCTCTCTCTATGTTTTCTATGATGAAAATCAGAATGTATTCTCCCGGAATTTTGGCGACAAGTTTTTTATTGATGGAGAGCCATTTGTTCTCAGATATAATCTTAGAAATACTTCTAACATCTATCAGTATACTCTAGATAGGACTTTGTTGGGCCAGGATACGTTGGTAAACCGGATTGAAGGTGTAGAACCAGATGTAAGAAAACTTAATCGTAAGCAAGCGGTTATTTCGTTTATTGATTCTACTATAAACAAGCTTGTTAATCGAGAAGGAGTTTCTCCCAATAAGATCACTATTTTAAGCAACAGAGGGCTGGATCAGTCAGTGCTTAATAAAGTATACTATGTTGGCGGCTACCCGCTTGTCGCTCTTGAGTGTAAAAATATCAATTCAATTACTTTTAGCACCGTAGAGGATTTCAAGGGGTTGGAGTCTGACATTGTGATATTTATTAATCACACATACAAAGGTGAGGGAAAAACGAATGCACTTCGGTCAGTTCAGTATACGGCGTTGACACGTGCTAGGTTCTACCTTTATGTAATAGATTTTGAAATGAAAATATGAATCTAGAATAAAACACTCTGGACTTCATGTGGAGGCTATTTATGGCAGATATATTACTGCTTGAACCGGGATATGCAAACAAGTACCCGCCAATAGGCTTGATGAAGATATCTTATTTCCATAAGTATATTCATCATGATTATGTGAGATTTGCTAAGGGAGAACTTCCGAAGGCTTTCCAAGAAAAGAAATGGGATAGAGTCTATGTCACAACTCTATTTACTTTTGAATGGGAAAGAACAAAAAAAGCTCTGGAATATGCTCTTTCAGTGGTAAAAGATCCTTATCAGGTTTATACTGGAGGGATTTTGGCAACGCTAATGCCCGAACTAATTGCAAAAAACTTCCCGACAGTGAAAAACAATGTAGGTCTATTAAACCATAAAGGGACACTCGGACTGGAACATGAAGAATATATCGATACGATGACTTTGGATTATGGCATTCTAGATGATGTGGCAGATCAATATGTATATCCGGCTCATGATGCATATTTTACATACATGACTCGCGGCTGTGGTATGAAATGTCAGTTTTGCGCTGTTCAGACATTAGAACCTGAGTATATTCCATTCGTATCCATTACAGAAAGTATTCGTAGAGTCGATGAGCAATTTGGCCCGAAAAAGGACCTGCTGCTTATGGACAATAATGTTCTGCGCTCTCCACATTTTGATGAAATTATTGATGAGATAATAGCTCTTGGCTTCCAGAAAGGTGCAACTTATATTAATCCAAAAACAGGGAAAACAGTTCAGCGTTTTGTAGATTTTAATCAGGGATTAGATGCATTCTTATTAACTCCGCATAAAGCTGAACGCTTAGGAGAGCTGGCTATTAGGCCAGCTCGGATCGCCTTTGACCATATAGAGGACGCAGAACAATATAAAAAAGCGATTCGTCTTTGCGCTAAAAGTGGGATAACTCACATGTCCAATTATCTTCTTTATAATGGAGAAGATTTTACTGGCAAGGGGCATAACTATCATGCAGATACTCCAGAGGATCTTTATGAACGCATGCGGATTTCATTGGACTTATGTGAAGAATTAAATGCAGAGCTAGACCACAGAGTTGCTATTTTCTCTTTCCCAATGCGTTATATACCGCTTTCGGATTTAAAACGTGGATTTGTGGGTACAAATTGGAATGCAAAATATTTGCGTGCACTACAACGTATGCTGATTCCAACACAAGGTAAAGGTGTATCTTCTCACTCTTTTTTTGAGGCGGATTTTGGAACCTCTAAAGATGAGTTTGTAATGTACTTGGCAATGCCAGAAGACCATCTCGGTTGGAGAGGACATTTTGCTAAGCGAAAAAATGAAACTGATTCTGAAACGGCTGCACGAAAGAGAATCTGGGACGAGAACCAACAATATTTAGGTGAATGGAAAAGCCGATTTTTAGCGCTTGGTGAAAATAAGACAAAGTTTGTCTCTTATATTGGGGATAACAATTATTCTATTGAAAAATTTAAAGAAATCCGAGAGCAAGATCAAAAAAAATTATTCCTTCACTATTTTACGATTCCGACTCTTTTGAAGGCGCTACTTTTACTTGATGAAGTTGAAAAGGGAATCATTGTTGAATATATAACAAAAGATTTTCCGCTTATGTATAAGCGGATGGTCAGGTATGTTGCAAATGGCAAGCTACCGTACTCTCTTCTTGAAGGACCGTTAAAAACATTTGGCACTCAATTTGTTGCAGATGTACTTGATATTATTGACTATACTAAAAATGAAGAGCCTTTTGTAATTAATAATCTTAAAAAGGTTCAAAAAAAAGCAAGAATGAAAGTGTTTAATTTTGAATTAATTCGGACCTATTTCCTATATAAACGAGTAGGTACCCTAGACAAAAAAACATCTAAAAGACTTATTGAGGCAATCAAAAATCTTGATGAAGAAGAGACAAGATATATTCTGGCGACGAAGTTCGAAATATTTAAAGCGAGGATGATAGCTCAAGCTACGGAGAACGAAGTTGGTGCGGTATATATTGCAGAGCAAATCAACAACCAGTTGTACGACTTCTGCAAACAACTTTCTTTGTTTGAGGATTGGAAATGAAACGTGAATTAGTAATTGGAAAGTATACTCTAGAATCATTAACGAATGGTATGTATGCGTCTCCGCTTGATATGTATCGAGAATATATACAGAATGCAGTAGACTCATTTGATGATGTTCTAGAAAATGAAACAGAATTTCCAAATAAATTTCGAATTGATATTACAATCAAGCCTAAGACCAAATCTATTTTAATTAGAGATAATGGGCATGGAATCAAAGCTGAAGTGGCTGTATCTACACTGTTAGATATCGGTAATTCAAAGAAAAGTAATCAGACAGCTCGTGGTTTCCGTGGTATTGGACGTTTAGCAGGGCTAAGTTATTGTGATAAGCTGACTTTCAAGACGAGCTATAGAGGAGAGACGATCTGTACTATCCTAGAGTTCGATGCTAAGTTGTTGAAAGTTTTGCTGCTTCCGGGTGTGCCCGATAGTGTTAGTGTTGAAGACGTAATGGATCAGATTGTTACTGTTCGCACAGAGAAGGAGAATGCTAACAGACGATATTTTGAGGTTTTACTTGAAGGAGTGTGGGAGGAAGCCGGCTTAATTAACCCTGATTGTGTCCGCGATTATCTCATAGAGCATGCACCTATATATTATTCTCGTAGTTTCAAATGGGGGCGCACGATTGAAGAAAAAGTACGGCTCAATGGGTATTCTATTCCAAAATACCATATTTTTCTTAATAACAATGAGTTATTTAAGGCATATGAGGATACCTTCATCGCCGACAGAGTTAAAAGAAACTTCGATTTAATACGAGATGTAACTGTTGAGACTTTCTTTCGAGATGAAAACCTTAGCGCAATTCTTTGGTATGCAAACACTAGTTTTTATGGCACGATAATTGACAATTTAATAAAAGGAATTCGGATCCGTCAAGGTAATATATTAATTGGAGATAAAGGTTCTTGTAGTTCTTTATTTAAAGAAGAAAGATTCAACGGATGGATGATAGGAGAACTGTATATTCTTGATAAAGATATCATCGCGAATTCTAGACGTGATGGGTTTGAAAAAAACAACGCTTACTTTGAGCTTGTTGAGCAGTTAAAGAATTGGGCATCTAGTGTTTCTAAAAAAATACGGCATATATCTTATGAAAGAAGTTTAACAAGTCCACAAAAGGCTATAGTTGAGGCAGAACAGATTGAAGACCTGAGTGATGAGAATGACCTATATTCTGAAGATTTAAGTTATGCCGAAGATTACAGTGAAAGCGCATTTATAGACCAAAGTGAGTCAGACGAAATTGCAGAAACAGACTTTATTTCGAAACTTGGCTTGCTTCTTGGGCAAAAAGAATCCAAAACGAAATATGCAGCTCTGAATATTAATAGGAAATTAACTGCGGAACAAAAAAAAATACTAGAAAGAGTATTTGATATAATAATTCAAGAGTATGATCCAAAGTCTGCAGAGAGTTTTATAAATACAATTGCTGCAAAGCTTTAATGATTCTAACTAACTAACGTTTAATTGCTTGTTTTTCAAAGAATGAGTGCTTAACACTATTTATGACGTTGAAGAGACTATTCTGGACGATTAGCCCTAGCACTGAAGCACGTATATAGCCGGAAAAATCGCCGTTTAACTGATTATCCCAGAATAGGAACACCATCATTTCGGTGAAGTGGAAACCGCGGGCCGGTCATGATGAAACCGTAAGTTGTGGGTGTAAACACAGTACGTATTAAATAATCACTTTTGGCTAAAAAAAGTGGGAATACTATGATTTATAATGGCGGAGTCAGTAATTAATTGAATGTTTCAGAAACATTGTTTTCTGCAAGCTATTGCGTGGCAGTCTAACCGTTCGGACGAGCCTGGCATGATCAATCAACAATGATCCTCCTGTTGCTTAGCTGAAGCGTGTGAGATGACTGATCTAATAGATGGTTTTCTGATACAACTTTAAAAATTCAATTTGCTAGTATGTCAAGAACAGGCTGTCTAGGAGCGTTTATATGACGTTTGCCAAGGACGAAATAGTAAAGTTGATTGCTCAAACCACATAAACCTAAAACTATATTAAGTCTGATAACAATCCAGTAAATGATCAAATTATTGGAGGAGTAACTATTTAATGGAAAGCCAATTCTATACAAACTATAGTGACATCAAGTTTATCGATAAACTTAAAGGGAATATAGATTTGTGTCAGGCTTTTTATTTCTCCGTGAGTTTTATCAAGAAGCCTGGGCTTAGGCTTCTCGCGCCAAACATCGAGGCAGCAATTGCCCGCGGTGCAAAGGGCAAGCTGATTACATCTACATATCAGAACTTTACAGATGTGGATTCACTGGTCTTTTTCTATGACCTAGCAGCTCGCTATCCGGACAGATTTTCCTGTCATTTGGACAGGGAGTGTTTTCATGATGCCAAAGGATATGTCGTGGGGTTCCATTCTAAGGGTTATCTCTTTGAATTCGCGGATCGAAATGAACTGCTGGTCGGATCTTCGAATATCACAATCTATGCGCTTCTCAAGAACGTGGAGTGGGATGTCTCCGTGATCGAGAAGGAAAGAACGGATACCTTCAATGCTGCCAAAAAAGAGTTTGATGATCTGTGGGAGAGAACGCTGCCCCTTACTCGGGAGCTCATTGATGAATATAAGACACGTCTCTTTTACTCCATTGAGCGATGGGATATGGATTATGATGTGGCGAATTCTGAGATTCGCCCGAATTACATGCAGCGGAGAGCACTGAAGGAATTGAACCGGGTGCGGGCCATGGGCGCTTCGAAAGCGCTTGTAACAGCATCCGCCGGTGCCGGTAAGACCTTCCTGGCGGCATTTGACGCCTTGAACTTTGGACCGAGAAGACTTCTCTATATCGTTCATGAGGGTTCCATCCTTATGAAATCTTTCGAGACGTTCCAGAAGGTGTTCGGAAGTGAAAAGATCTACGGAATCTATAATGCAGAATACAAGGAGTTTGAGGCAGACTTTGTCTTTTCCACAAATGTAACAATGGCAAATTCCCTGGAGCTCTTTGACAAACATACCTTTGATTATGTGATCATTGATGAGTGCCACCATGCGGCGGCAAAGACGTACAGGGATATCCTGAACTACTTTGAACCGCAGTTCCTTCTTGGAATTACAGCCACTCCAGAGCGGATGGATGGAGAGGATGTATTCAGTCTGTTTGACCAGAATGTTCCATATGAGTTGCGATTAAGGGATGCCATCATTAATGGTCTTGTCGTTCCCTTCAAATATTATGGAATTCGAGATGAACTGATCGAATACGGAATCAAGGAAACGAAGGGACATAAGTTTGTCGAACAGTTTTCGGATGACAAACATGTGGAATTCATTTCCAATATGATTGAGAAATATCGGATCTCCGGACAGAAACTGAAGGCACTAGCATTCTGCCGGGATATTTCTCATGCCATCAGAATGTCTCAGGCAATGGAAGAGTATTATCACACCACATATCTGACTGGACGGAATTCTATCGGAGAGCGTGTTCGTGCCTATAAAGATCTTCAGGATGATAGCGCTGATCTGGAGATCCTTTTCACAGTTGACATCCTGAATGAGGGTGTCGACATTCCCGGCGTAAATATGGTCCTATTCCTCAGACCTACCGATTCTCAGACCATTTTCATTCAGCAGCTGGGGCGTGGTCTTCGAAAGTACGAAGGCAAGCAGTATGTCACGGTGTTGGATTTCATCGGGAATGACTACAAGAGAAGTGTGCAGATTGCATTTGCCCTGGGTAGTCTGTCAGAAAACTTTATTGTAGAGAAGAAGCTGGTGGCTGCTTTAATCACAGATAATTTCAAAAGCATCGGCCTCGCAAACTACGGAGTTGAGATTCACCTTGATGATCTTAGTAAGAAAGAAATCCTTTCTTACATTGACGAAGTTAATTTCAATACAAAGAGCTTTCTTGCCCAAGATTATAACAACTTCAAAAAATATATCAGTGCTTCCTCATATCCGCAGCATGTGGATTATCTGAACAAT
>Ga0256405_10007495_pt1 | contig 16390 bp, 18 predicted proteins | sample RumenRJG_02DNA_FD_189096 | JGI IMG/M metagenome (GOLD analysis project Ga0256405, IMG submission 189096) | Bovine rumen microbial communities from Lethbridge, Alberta, Canada - RJG_02 | ecosystem: Host-associated > Mammals > Digestive system > Stomach > Rumen | place: Canada: Alberta...
GATGCTGTTCATATGTATCAGATTTAGATATTTTTAACTTATCAAAAAGATCTTTAAAATTAGCATTTTTAGAATAATAAGATTCTAACATCATTGCATTTATTGTTTTTCCAAATCTTCTTGGACGCGTAATACATAAAAATTGTGATGAAGATCCAATTAGTTTATTTATTTTTTCTATTAATTCACTTTTATCTACAAAATATTCATCATTAGCAGCTTTTGTAAATGAATTATTTATGATTTTTTTATTGATAAAATATGTCATCCTATTATTTAAAAGCTAATAAAAATTAATAAAATAAAAGAATTTTAGGAGTACCCTTTGGATTATTTTTTATAAAAAATATTTATTTTTACTAACAAATAAATGTGTTATAAAAAATGTAAGTGTTGTAATTGTAAAGATTGTATTAAAGGAGGTAAAACAAGAACAAATAAACAAAAATATTTTTGTAATTGTTAAAAGTTGTGGAAGAACATTTATAATAAAGTCAAATTGTCGAAATTATGACGAAGAATTTTTTAAAAAAGCAATGAAATTATATTTTGAAGGTAATAGCTTTTATCGCAGTTGGTAAAAATTAAGAAACATTAAGAAATATATGTCAAACTTATAATGTCGATGTAAAAATATGTAAATTCAGATTTTAGAAAATATATACCGTTCTTACAACGAAAATCGAAATGTTTTCCAAGATCATTAGAAATGTATTAATTATTACACCTAAGGTTAAAAGTTTTTTGAGTAACTTTTTTACAAAAAAGTTGTTACTTTTAAAGTAGGTCTTTGTGAAACTTTCTTGAGAAAGTTTGAATTGGTTACTTTTTTAAGTAACAAGCGCTTCGCCGTTTAAGAAGGAAGATCCAAACTTAGTTTGGAGAAAATTTTCAAATTTAAAAAATATTTATTTAATAAATTTTATATAAAAGTACATAATGTGACACTGCTAAAAATTATATACTGGACCTAAATTTGCATTGTTAAATTGTTCAATAAATCTTAGTTTATGATTTATTATTTTCCCTAAAGTTACATTTGTTATATTAAAACATCCAGTAACAAAATTATCCATTACAGGTTTTTTACAAATATTAAAATTGGAAAGGTTTAAATTAGTTAAATTAATACATCCATAAAACATATATGACATATCCTTTACATTTCTTGTTTCAAAATTTTGTAAATCTAAATTTAAACTGCTACATCCATCAAACATATGTGACATATTAATTACCTGTTTTGCATTAAAATATTCTAAATTTAATTTATTTAAACTGCTACATCCATAAAACATATATGACATATTATTTACTGAGCATGTATTAAATTTGTGAAGATCATATTCTTTATTTGTTTGTATATTTATAGTATTTAAACTGCTACATCCATCAAACATATGTGACATATTCTCTACATTTCTTGTAACAAAATTTTGTAAATCTAAATTAGTTAATTTACTACATCCTTTAAACATATATGACATATCAATTGCTAGGGATGCATTAAAATTGTTTTTATTAAATACTATATTTTCTAAACTACTACATCCATCAAACATATGTGACATATGCCATACTTGGGATGTATCAAAATTTTGTAAATCTAAATTAGTTAATTTACTACATCCGTTAAACATATATGACATATCCTTTACTTTTGATGTATTAAAATTGTCTTTATTAAATACTATATTTTCTAAACTACTACATCCATCAAACATATATGACATAAACCATACTTGGGATGTATCAAAATTTTGTAAATCTAAATTAGTTAATTTACTACATCCTTTAAACATATATGACATATCCTTTACTTTTGATGTATTAAATTTTTTTAAATTTAATTTATTTAAATTTTTGCATCCATCAAACATATGGGACATATCCTCAACATTTATTGTTTTAAAAAAATCTGATAAATTTAAATATTGTAAACTACTACATCCATTAAACATACCTGACATATTTTGTACACTTACTGTATGAAAATTTGTTAAGTCTAAATTCTTTAAACTGCTGCATCCATTAAACATATGTGACATATCTTTTACTTCACATGCACTAAAATTGCATTTATTAAATTCTATATTTTCTAAACTACTACATCCACAAAACATATTTGACATATTACGCAAACTATAAGAATTAAAACTTCTTAAATCTAAAGTGCTTAAATTTTCGCATCCATCAAACATATGTGACATATTATATACTTTTATTGTATCAAAATTTTCACCAAATATTATTTTTTTTAAATTTGTACATCCCTCAAACATATTTGACATGTCTACAACATTTTTAGTATAAAAATTACGAAGATTTACTACTTCTAATTTTTTAAAATTTTTAAATAAACCTTTTAAACTAATTTTTAAATAAACTTTTTCTTTTTCTACTTCAATAACATTATTTTTATCATCTTTTATTTCATTTTTTTCTTTTTCCTCTTTTTTATTTAAATTATTTTGTTCTTCCTTAGTTAATTTTTTTAAATTATCTTGTGTAATTATTTTTATAAATTTTGCATTTTTAAAAGTATTATTAAAAGATTCAACATCCAAATTATCAACATGACACATAAATATATAGTCACTTTTGGTTATTTTATCACCATCTTTATTTTTTTCAGTTTCTATATTTTCAGATTCTATAGTATAAGCAGCATATTTATCTTGGTTTAATAATGCTAGATCTATTTCTTTTTCATTTTCGAAATATGCACAAATAGTATAACCATTTGTATATTTTTTATAATCTTCGATATCTATATCTAAATTTTTTTGTAATTTCTTATTATACTTAATAATATTAAGTTTATGACTTGTAAATAAATGTCCAAAAATTTTTTTTAGAATAAATTTAGATTTTACTTTAAAAAGAAGTCCTTTTGATTTATTATTTTTATCATTTTTATTATTATTACAGATTTTACCTCGTGTTTTTTTTTCAATATCGTCTAGATATTTAGTTATTTTTTCATTTTCTTTTTTTTCTATTCCTATATTTTCATAACCTTGAATTTCTCTTTGCCAATTACATTTCAATATACTATCTTTTCTATATAATATATTATTTTTATTATTATTTCTATATTTAAAATATAGCACATTTTGTTGATGTCTTAAATTTGTAATTTTACCTTTACAATAATTATTCATACAATACAAATTAGTATTGTGTACAAAATTTATACCATTTAGGTATAATATTTTATTTATCACTTTCATAAATATTGTCTAAGATATTTTATGATTAAAAAAAATTTTAACTTTTATTTTTATATTTTGAATAATATTTTTATTATTTTCAAAAATAAAATATAACTTAAATAATTTAATAATTATTATAATTTGTTATAGCATATAAATGTAGATGACATATTTTATAAATAAGAAAATCTTAAATAATTCATTTACTGAAGCATATAATAGTGAGTTTTTTGTAGACAAGTCTGAAATTATCGAAAAATTAAATAAACAAATTAATAAAATTGGTAAATTTCTTTGTATTACTCGTCCAAGAAGATTTGGGAAAACGATAAATGCAATGATGTTAGAAACATATTATTCTAAAAATGCTAATAGTAAAGATCTTTTTGATAAATTAAATATTTCAAAATGTAATTCATATGAAAAACATCTAAATAAGCATAACGTAATATATATAACATTTAATTCAAATGCTAGTTCATGTAATACATATGAAGAATATATTAATTATTACAAATCGAGGTTAATTAGTGATATCAAAGAGCTTTGGCCTGATATTAAAACTAACGACAATGTACCTGATATGTTAGAACAGATATATTCTAAAACTGGTGAAGGATTTATATTTATTATCGATGAATGGGATTATATTTTTAACAATAATCTTTTTACTGAACAAGATAGAAATAGATTTTTATTGTTTTTAAAAGACCTACTTAAAGATAAGTCATATGTTGACTTATGTTATATGACTGGTGTTCTTCCAATAGCAAAATATAGTACTGGTTCAGCGTTAAATATGTTCGATGAATGTACATTTTTAAATGATATAGAATATTATAATTTCTATGGATTTACAACTGAAGAAGTAGAGAATTTATGTAAAAAACAAGATAAATTATCTATGGATGAACTTAGAGAGTGGTATGATGGTTATAAAATTCAAGGTATAGATTTATATAATCCAAGATCTGTTGTATATGCATTAAGAAAAGGTTTTTGTCAGAGTTATTGGACAAGTACAGGACCTATGGATGAGATATTATATTATATTAAAAGCAACATATCACAAGTTAAAAACGATGTAATACAAATGGTCTCAGAAGTACCAGTAGAGATAACATTGACAAGTTATTCAACAGAAAAATTATCTTTAGAGACTAAAGAACAGATATTTTCTATGATGACAATATATGGTTTTTTAACATATCATGATCAGTTAATAGAAATTCCAAATAAAGAGCTTATGTTAAAATTTAATGAAGCAATAAAAGATGATTGTATGGATGAAATTTCAAGGTTAGTCTTACAGTCTAATGATATGTTAAAAGCTACATTAAATAAAGATACTGAAAAGATGGCTGAGATAATACAAGAAGCACATGATATAAACATACCAATGATAAACTATAACAATGAGAATTCTTTAGCTTGTGTTATCGCATTAGTATATTTAAATGCTCGTAATTATTATCACATAGTACGTGAGATGCCTAGTGGTATAGGTTTTGCAGATTTTATCTTCTACTCTAGAGATAAGCATAAACCTAGTTTTATCGTAGAATTAAAATATAACTCCACAGCACAAAAAGCTTTAGATCAGATATTTGAAAAACGTTATGACCAAGCTCTAAAAAAATATCCTGGTGAAAAATTAGCTATAGGTATCTCATACGATTCTAAAAATAAAAAACACGATATCCTTATCTCTACTTTCTAAGAAAGTAGTTACTTTAAAAGTAACCAACTTGGAACTTTTTGTAAAAAGTTCCACAAAAACTTTTACATTTCGACAGATGGTCAAAACAAATTATATATAAATAAAAATATATTATGTATTATTTGAACGAATGCCAAGTTGCTTTAAAAGTATGCAAGTAATAAAAGCCGCTTCGGCGTTTGAGAAGGTAAAAATCTTTGTGAAACTTTCTGAAGAAAGTTTCGAATTGCTTACTTTTAAAGTAAGAGCCGGTTCGACGTTTGAGAAGGAAGATCCAACTTTAAGTTGGTTGGTTATTTGTTATTATTACCTTTATAGCAACAATTACAACGTTTATTGTTAGTTTCAATATTTGAATCTCCATTTTGACTATTTTGATTATTTGTGTTATTTTGTGTGTTTACTTTAGGATCGTCTTGTTTTGGTGTGTTTTTTGACTGTGCTTTATTTTCACCTTCTAATAATTGTATTGTATATGTAATATCTTTAGAAAGAATTTCAGTGTTATCTGTTTTTTCAGTATTATCAACAAGAATCTTATATTTATCTGGTGTTAAGATCTTATTTAATTCATTTTTTAAATTTTGAATATTTTTCACATTAGATATAGTTCTATTACTGTTTGCTTCATCGTTTAATTTATAGTTATCACAAGGAATAATTTTTATTTTAACATCAATAGCATCAGATATTTTTTCTTCAGTAAAGTTATTGAAATGAGATTTAAATGTTATCGTATATTTTTTATTTTTTATAAAATTATTTGTTTTTATATCTATTATTGTTCCTGTATCATCTTTTACTTCTATATTTTTAACCAAGTCATCCAAATTATCTACACTTGGAACTTTTCCATTTATAACATAAAATAACCAATGTGAAATATTTGTAATAACATCATCATCATTATATGTTTTACCTGCACCTTCTGAGATGATATTATATGTTTTTGTATTTTTATATTTATTTGCAACTAATAAATTTTCATCTGTTGTTTTAAATTCTAAATTAACTTTACCTGGTTTTATAAAAGTACACTTATCATCATAATGTAGTTCAATATTTGCATTTCCACCTTCAACTTCTACTTTAAATATATTTTTTTCATCTAGTTTATATTTTTTATTAATAAAATCTGTTATTCTATTTTTTATTTCATCATCAACTGGAGGAAAATCGATAAGTTTCAAATCAATAAATCTAATATTTTTTGTTTTTTCTTCATCGATATCAAATTGATCTTCTATAAATTCATCTAGTGTAAATTTTAAAAAATCATCTTGAACTAGATTTAAACAAGCTATTTTTTTTTTATCAATTTTTTTATCAATAAGTTTTGAATTAGGACTATCATATTTATCATTAAAAAATATAGTATTTTCACCAGTTGAGTTATATTTATCATCATAACAAACAATACTAAAAAGGAAAAAATCATTATTATATTCATCTAAAAATTTTTTTTGGTCTTCATCAAAAAACTCATATTCAGGGTTGTTTTTTATTAAGTTGAGTAAATTAGATTGAAAATCTTTTTCAGTAGCTGAATTCATTAATGTTTCAAGTTCTTCATCATTAAAACTTAAGCCTACTATTTCAACATTAGATCCATTAGGTTTTGAAAATTCAATACTACCTATAATAATAAATTCTTTATATTCAAGGTAAAGTGAGTCATCTTTTTTTATATCTGTTATATCAACTACTTCAGTTTTTTCAGCACTATCTTTAGGTATTCTATATATTTTGTTTATACACAAGTCCCGCCAATTAGTTATTTCTGTGCCAATTTTTTGTTTTGTTGATTTATTTTTGAACTCAGTAAAATCAGCATCAATACCTATTCTTAAATGAAAATTTTATTTTTTAATTTCATATGTGGTTGATTCATTACTATCATCACAATGATATTCTGTACCATCAACATTAATTGTAATATTTTTATATGGTATTTCTATAGTATCAGTAGCATTGATATTATTGTTAATAAAATTCTGTATTAACAAAATTTTACAATATTTATTATACTTCATAATAACCTTTATATTTTATGTTAACTATAAAATAAAATAAAATAATTATTTTTTTGATATTTTTAGGAGTGGTTCATGGTGTGCTTCATACAAAAAATTATTTTTTAAAAATTTTTAAAATAGTAACTTTTTTGTAAAAAAGCTACTCAAAAAACTTTTAACCTTTGATGTTTAAAAAATATTTTTTATAAAAAAGAATCTAAAGAGACACTCCTATATTTTTTAAAAAACATATAGTAAAATTTTATACACTATGTATTAAGCTGCTTCGGCGTTTGACCTACTTTTAAAGTAGGCAAATAATAAAAATACATTATATATTAAGGCGCTTCGCCGATTGAGAAGGAAGATCCAAACTTAGTTTGGTAAAAATATATAGTAGGGTAATAATTTGTTGATCCTATTTTTATATAACCATTTTCTTTAAATTCTTCGATAAGATCATTAGAGGGTGTACCATTTTTATTTGATAGAGAATCATAGTTATACCAATTGTTGTTAGCATTATTTTTACATAAAACAAAAAAATGATAATCTCGAGCTTCAAATATAATTGAATTAATTTCTAAGTTATGACTAGTTATCAAATGTTTAACATTTTTTTCATGGTTTTCAAAATATTCCTTTGTAATACATTTATATTCTTTTTTATATTCTTCTTTAAAAATATCAATTTTATCACCACAAAGAAATATTGTAGGATCAGGGTAATTTTCATTTATGCAAGCTGTCCATGTATAAGGATATTCATTTTTATCATCATCATCATCAACATCTTCATCAGTACTATTCTCATCAGTAAACTCTGGTTTATCATGATTACATAAAAAATTATATATATCAAAGTTTAATGTTTTTTTAATTATTTCAACAAATATAGTATCTTTAAAATATTTTTCAACTGAATCAGAATCGATGTTTTTTATATAATCATCATTAGAATTAAAAGATGCTCTAAAATTAAATAAACAACTAATTTTAGATAATATAGTATATAATTCTGAAGGATAAAAACGTTCATCTACACAATTAAATTTTGTTGCAAAATATAAATATTCAGGATCTAAGTTTACATATTCATCTTTATCGTTAGCATTTATTAATTTTATCATTGCATTTTTTAGTACAATAAAATCTTTATCTTCATCTTTAAAATCAGTTTTTATTAAATAATTTTGTACATATGGAATATTAGCCAGACCTATAATTGTAGAAACAAACCAACATCGATTACTCTTCTGATGTGTGCTATTTTTTATAAATACAAAAGATTTATACTCATCTTTTAGTTGTAGTTTTTCATTATAACTATCATTTTCATTATCTTTATTCACTTTATTTTTTTGTTTATCATCAGTATTATCATTATTTAAATTTGTTTTTTTATTTTTTTTACAACAGGAATTAAGAGTAAAATTTTTAAAGAAGATAATATGAAAAATGAATAATTTGAAAAACATCTTTTGTAAAATCATATATATTGTTAATAATTTAATCAAAAATAAATTAAATAATATAAATTAAATGCGCAATTTTATTTAATTTATTGTCATAATCTTTATGTTCTGATAAGATTTTTACAAAATTACAGTTCTTGATATCATTTAAATCGATGTTAATACATTTATTATAAGAATCATAAAAATAATCATTTTTATATTTTAAAATACAACTTGCATGTAGTAATGTTCCACATAAACAACATAAATTTATACAAATAACGTTGTTTTTATTAAAATTTTCTTTAAAAAGTTCAATATTATCTTTATTTGGACTTATTATTTGATAAATACAAAACTTTTTTTCATTTAAAATAAATGTATAACAAGTATTTATATGATGCTTATATATTTTTTCTTCTTCTTTAATTTCTGTAAAAATTTTAATGATATGTTTATCTAAAAATTTAAGGAAATTTAATATATCAAAAAAACTTTTATAATTAGAATTTATAACTAATTGTTGATTTTTTATAGTATTATAGTCATCTATATATTTTTTTCTTGTATAATCATCATTATCAGATGATTCTATTTCATTAATAATATGACAAATTTCTGGATAATTAGTAATAAAATCACAATCTTCTGAACTATGTATATACTTTATAATTTCTTGTAATTCTTTAAAATATTCATCATTTTTTGATGGATCAATTTTTTTTATTAAATTAATAACTACTTCTGATATCAATCTTAAAAGATTATTAACATCTATATTTTTCTCACAATTTTTATATTTATTATTTAAATTTATGATTTCTTCAATAATACTTTTTTTAATACTTATATCTATACAATTGTCAATTATATTTTTTTCATCATTCAATTTTTCAATAATTTCAGAAATATATAAACATAATAGATTAAACTCAGTTATTGCAGTTTTGAATTCACAATTAGAACCAGACCAATAAAAAGGACTTATATTATCATCTTTTTTATAAATATCATCATTTTTAATTTTATATTTTTTATCTTTTTCAAGTTGACCGTCATATTTTTTTCGTTGATCATTATCGTTTTCATTGTTATTTTCATCATTATCAGAAATAGTTTTAGTATTTCCCTTAGTTTTATCATTATTACAATTACAACAACCTGAAAATAGATAATTTACACTATATATAAAATTTAAAAATAAAAAATACATATATGTATATCAATGATCTATATTATATAAATGAAACAGTAAGATAATATTACCAACTAGCTTTTCTTATTCCTGGTAATTCACCATTATTAGCTTTCATTCTAAACTGATAACGGCATAATTTAAATTTTCTCATATAACCTCTTGATCTTCCTGTTATCTCACATAGATTTCTTAATCTAGCAGGACATGCATTCTTTGGTAACTTATCTAAAGCTTCCCAATTACCCTCTTTCTTTAACCTTTCCCTTTTTTCTGCATAACGATCAACTAATATCTTTCTTTTTTCGTTTCTGAACCACATATTTCTTCGGTTCAATCTTTGAAAATCCCCTTTATATCTCTTTTCTTTCATATCTTAAATGGCATTCCTAATGACTTTAATAAACTAAATGCTTTTACCTTATCCTTAGTATTAGTAACTATAGATATATTCATACCTAATATCTTGATAACTTTATCGATAACTACTTCAGGAAAAATTATCTGTTCTTTTATTCCTAAATTATAAACACCTCCATTATCAAATGCATCTTTACTAACACCATTAAAATCTCTAACTCGAGGTAAAGCAATATTAACTAACCTATCAAAAAATTCATACATCTTATCACCTCTTAATGTAACCATACATCCTATGTTCACACCCTCCCTTAACTTAAAATTAGAAATAGACTTCTTAGCTTTTTTTACTATAGGTCTTTGACCAGTAATATCACCTAATTCATTAAATATAGTTTCAAATATCTTTTTATCAGCTGTGGCACAACCAACACCCTGATTTATACATATCTTAACTAATTTAGGAACGGCCATAGAATTCTTTAATCCTAAGTCTTTCTTTAAACTAGGAACTATTTCTTTTAAATACTTTTCTTTCAATCTTGGTATATATACTTCTTTCATATTTAAATAAAATCACCTGTTTTTTTACTATATCTTTGTAATTTACCTTCACTATTCTTTTTTCTACCTATCCTAGTAGGCTCATCAGTAGTCTGATCTATAACCATCAACTTACTAATAGCTATTGGAGCCTCCTTAGTAACAATAGAACCTTTTTCTTCATTTTGTTTTCTCTTTAAATGTTTTTTTACCATGTTTATACCCTCAACTATTGCAGTTCCTTTTTTAGGATAAACCTTAGTAACAACACCTCTTTGATTTTTATCATCACCCGATAATACCTTTACATTATCGCCTTTTTTAATATGTAATTTCATAAATTATAAAACTTCTTCTGCTAAAGATGTTATCTTATTAAAACCTTTAGTAATCAATTCTCTAGAAACTGGTCCAAAAACACGGGTACCCTTAATATCATTGTTGTCATTAATTAAAACAACCGCATTATCACTAAAATCGATATAATCACCAAATTTCCTTCTAACCTCTTTTCTAGTTCTAATAACAACTGCTTTAGATACATCTCCTGATTTTACACTACCATTAGAAAGAGCATTCTTAACAGCAACAACTATTCTATCTCCCACAGTAGCAGATTCTTGCATACTATTATCTAATATACCTATACATACACCAGTACGTGCACCAGTGTTATCTGCAATAATTAATTTTGTACCTTTCTGAATCATAACTTATTTCTTTATAACATCTAATAAAGCCCATCTTTTTTTCTTACTAATAGGCCTACACTCAACAATCTTTACTATATCACCTAATTTACTCTTATTCTCTTCATCATGAATCATCAACTTCTTCTTTCTTAATATAGTCTTCTTATATAATGGATGTTTTGTCTTACTTTCAACCAAAACAACTCTAGTTTTTGAACACTTATCACTAACTATATTTCCTACTAACACTTTACGTTTTACTATATACATATCACTATTTAATACCTTTTTTTATCTTATTTACCTCTGTAAGCTCCCTAGCAATTGCTTTTCGTAAATTCCTTATATCAATACCGTTACCACTACCTGTTAAAGAAAAAGAATATTTAGTTAAACCTAATTTCAATTTCATATTATTAACATTCTGTAACTTTGACATTATAAGAGATTTTTTACTTTCTAAATCCTTATTTACACTAATATTTTCTTTATTATCATTATTCACAGTACTCATATTAAATTGTATTTGTTAACTCTTTAGAAACAACAAGTTTAGTTTTTATAGGTAATTTATCATCTATAACTTCAGAAACTTCTTTAATAACAGATAATTCAACACCTTCTACTTCAAACATTATTACACCTGCTCTTATTCTTGCAGCCCAAAACTCTGGATCTCCTTTACCACTTCCCATTCTTACACCAGCAGCTTTTCTAGTAACAACTTTATCTGGAAATATCCTAATCCACATCTTACCTGTCTTACCTAGTATTCTACTTATTAAAATACGAATAGTTTCAATTTGTTTAGCTGATACCATTCCACATTCTAATGCTTTAATACCAAAACTTCCAAATTTTAACTCACTACCCTTATACGATATTCCCCTAATACGTCCTTTTTGCTGTTTCCTAAACTTAGTTTTACTTGGTTGTAACATATTATACTATTTGTTTTTTCTAAAATTACGTTTATTGGCAAAATTACCATTTAACTTACCTTTACCATTTTCTTCTGCACCTGCATTTTTATTATCCTTTAAGCTTAACAAAACTGTAGGTTTTTTATATATTTCCCCTTTATAAAGCCATACCTTTAAACCTAAAGTACCATAAATAGTCTCTATAGTACCACAATTATAATCTATATTAGCCCTTAAAGTATGAGCAGGGACCTTACCAGAACTAAATCTTTCTTTTCTAGCTATTTCAGCACCACCTAAACGCCCACTGATAAATATCTTTACACCAGGAATATGTAATCTTACAACATTATCGATAGCATGTTTAATAGCTTTTTTATATGGAATACGTTGATTTACTTGGCTTTCAATATCCAATGCTACCATTTTTGCTGTTAAAAATTCTTTTTTCTCTCTTACAACATTAATTTGAACAACACAATTTAACATTTTTTCTAGATTTTTAGTTATTGTATTGATCTTCTCACCCTTCTCACCAATTATAACACCAGAATTTAAACATCTTAAGTAAATTATAATAACTCCAAAATTACGCTCTATTTCTACATAATGAACGTTATTTTTTCCAAAAAACTTACTTATATAACACCTAATCTTGAAATCTTCACTAACTAGATTACCATAGTTATCTGAGTTAGCAAACCAACACGACTTCCATTTTTCAATAAAACCAGTTCTAAAACCAATTGGATTAACTTTTTGCCCCATTTTTTATATTGTTATTAATTTTTATTCTCTTTAACACTTTTTTTAACACTAACTTTTTTAGTTCCTTTTTTCTCAGTATTTTTTTCTACTTTTTTACTGCTACCATTATTAACAGAATTTTTAGGTTCAACAACTAAAAAAACATGAGATCTTCTTTTTCTGATCCTAAAAGCTCTACCATGAGGAGCAGGAAGAGTCCTCTTTAACATAGTTGCTGAATCTACACATATCTTACTTATAAATAAGTCTTTAGTGTCACAGATATCAGTTTTTAAACTCTCACATTTCCTTTCACAGTTAGAAACAGCTGATAATAATAACTTTTTAAATAAATCAGTACACTTTTTCTGATCGCATGATAATATAGAAAAAGCATTATCTACAGATTCATTTCTTATTAAATCTGCTATCAACCTCATTTTTCTAGGTCCAACATTACTATCATTTAAAATAGCAACTCCACTAACACCTTCTGTTTTATTAAACACCTTGCCTTTAGTGATACCCATATTTTTTATGTTAATCAAAAGTGTTATAAAAAAAAATTAATCAAAATAATATATTAAAAATTTATAACATGAAATTATAGTTACAGATGAGATATTTCATTTTTATTCAATACAATGGAAGTAATTATTATGGGATTCAACATCAAAAAAAAGGTATTACAATTCAAGAAGTTCTAGAAAAAAATTTAAAAAAATTATTTAAAATAAATATAACGATAACGATAAGTAGTAGGACAGATTCCGGTGTTCATGCATTAAAAAACTGTATTCATATTGATTTACCTTTTAATATTAACCGTGAAATTATTAAAAATGCTTTAAATAAGATGTTACCTAATGACATTTGTATTCTCAATATTGAACCTGTTATAGACTCTGCACATTGTCGTTTTTCTGCTATAAAACGTGAATATAAATATATAATAACTAACCATAAAAACGTTTTTAAAATAGGTTATAATTACGATAATTTTAACAACCTAAATATTGAAAAAATGAATGAAGTAGCTCATTATTTAACAGAAGGAAATAATGAAAAATGTTTTAAGACATTTTGTAAAGAAAACCATACAGAAAAACATGATTATAAATGTATTATTTATGAATCATTTTGGTCTTTTGTTGATAACGAATATATCTTCACCATATCTGCAAATAGGTTTTTACATAATCTAATAAGATCATTAGTCATGGCTATGATTTATGTAGGTATCGGTAAAATAACATTTGAAGATTTTAAACAACGTCTATTATCTGAAGATCGTAATAAAAACTTAGGATTAGCACCTGCAAATGGTCTTATTCTAACTGATATTGACTATAATAATGAAATATATTTTTATAATAATTAGAAATATTTTTTTATTTTAAATCTATAATTTTATCATCTTTAAATACATGTAATTTTGAAGTTTTTGTAGTTGGACCGTTTAACATATTTTGTTTAAAATTCTCTATTGTTCTTTCATAAATATAATTTTGTATTTTTTCAATTTCACCAGGTTTACTAAGCTCACATTTAACTTCTTCTATATATTTTTGATTAACAGGAATATAACCAATTTCACATTCATAATCACCTTTTAATTTACAATTTAAAAATTTCTCTTTAACGCCATAACCATATTTTTCTTCATTAGAAAATGGATTAATAATATGATTAAAAAAGCAACAATAAATATTTGCTTCTATTTTATTTAAAATTGTAAATTTTCTCATTGAATAAAAATAACATGGACCAATTAATGATGTAGAATCAAGAAGTTGTGATTTTGATATTACATTGTCTTCACCAAAAAAACATGTTCTATATAAAAAAAATTTTTTTTCACTATTGTATATATTTCTAAATCTTATAATAAGTTCAATAGTTAAAACCCATTCAAACATATAACATTTTTTTTCATTTATTTTTTCTATATTTTGTTCGTAATCATAAAAATTATAGGCTTTTTCATTATTAGGAGTAAAGAAAAAATTTTTTTTATTCCTGAATTTTTCTTTAATGTTACTAAAAATAAATGGTCTAAGAGTTCCTTTTTCTTCAGCTAAATCACCATAACCTTCATATAATTTTTTATATAAATCATCAATATTTTCTTTTTCTAATAAATTTCTTAATTTACAACTAATACAGTTTTCACCATTTTTACATCCTTCGTTACATCTAACATATTTTAAAGGTGTATTATCAACATAAAATATTCCATTATATATATCTTTATATTCAGAATAATTTCCCTCTATTTTATTTTTATAAAAATCAGCGCTTGAATTAAAATCTAAAAAATATTCATTATTTTTTTTATATATTGTTGTAGAATAAGATGTTTGATTACCTAACCAAAATGTAAAAAAATCATACTGTACTTTTTGTTTAAATATTTTATCTAAAGCATCAATAAAACCTTCTAATTTTAAAATATATCTATAAATTTGTAAATCTAAAGCTATCTCATGAGTAAATATATCTTTAGTCATATTTCTATACCTTATAAAATATATAGTACTTTCAGCACTTTCTAAATCAGCTTTTAATTTATTGTTTAAATCATTATTTTTAAAATAATTTTTACTAATTAACTCATTTTTTCTTTCATTAAATTTAGTAATAAATTCATCTTTAGTTTTACAAATAGGTGTATCTGTAGTTAATTTTTTATATAATTTAGTCAATTCTTGTTTCTGTTTTTCTAAATCTGATTCAATATTATTTAATTCTTCAATTTTTTCTTTTTTTTTAATTTCATCTTCTGTAATTGTTATTATAAATTCGTTACTAGTTCTTTGCTTTATTTTATTTATTAAATTATAAACTTCGTCAAATATTTCAATTATTTTATTCCTTTTATTCAATAAAATTTGTTTTGCTAACTCTTTTTTAACTTCAGTTGCTTTATTAAAAATTTGTGTTTTTATACCATTTAACTCTTTAAATATATTATTTAATGACTTAATATCTTTACAATCATCAATATCTTTTTCTTTAATTTTTATTTCAATTCTATCTTTTTCAGGAAGTTCATTATTAGAATCTATAACTTCTTTTAAAAGACTTTTTATATAATTTTTTTTATTTTCTAACTCAGCTTGCTGTTGTTTTAACTGTTCTTCTTTTGCCTTATCTTCCTCTTCTTTTTTATTATCTTCTTCTTCTTTTTTCTTTTTATCATCATCATTTTCTTTATTATCATCATCTCTATTTATATCATTATTATCTTTATTTTTACAATAACTACAACCTCCATTCCCACCTTCTTTATTTTTACAACCAGCTAATGAATTAAATATTATAATATTCGAAAATATTGAAAAATTAATATATTTTTTAAATTTACCCACAATCTTAATATTTTAGTTATAAAAAGAAAAAAAAAAAAACAAATTATTTAAGATTTTTTTATATTTTTTTAAATATTTTTTTATTTAAACTTTATTGAATTACCCTCAAAAAAATTATTTTTATATTTTAAACGTTATTAATTTATTTAAAA
>Ga0256405_10007496_pt1 | contig 16390 bp, 16 predicted proteins | sample RumenRJG_02DNA_FD_189096 | JGI IMG/M metagenome (GOLD analysis project Ga0256405, IMG submission 189096) | Bovine rumen microbial communities from Lethbridge, Alberta, Canada - RJG_02 | ecosystem: Host-associated > Mammals > Digestive system > Stomach > Rumen | place: Canada: Alberta...
TTTTCGCAGAAAAATGCAAAAAAATCAGAGGGTATTTCACCTCTGATTTCAGGAAAATATTTAGTTTTAAATGTTAGGTGGGGATAGTGAACTCTTATCTAAATGACATTGGGACGGTTCTTTTGGCATGTTTTATCAGGATAAAACATGCCAAAAGAACCGTCCCCATGGCCCGACTGACTCACCAAACGTCCCCTCTGACTCACCACTTACTCTTTTTATGCCACCAGATGCAGCATCCTTGTTGCGATATTGAAGTAAACAAGAAGTGATAATGCATCAACAATTGTAGTGATAAATGGACTTGCCATTACAGCAGGGTCAAAACCAAGTTTTGATGCCAGCATAGGAAGGCAGCAGCCCACAAGCTTTGCAATAAGAACTACGATAAACAGCGTCAGGCAGATAACAAGAGCAACTGTGATTTGAAGCTTATCGAGAAGCAAAAGCTTTATAAAGTTGGCAGCTGCCAGGGTGAGACCACAAAGAGCAGCAACTCTTATTTCTTTCCATATTATCTTGAATAGATCTTCAAACTCAATCTCTTTAAGTGAAAGTCCACGGATTATGGATACACTTGCCTGAGAACCTGCGTTACCACCGGTGTCCATCAGCATTGGTATGTATGCTGTAAGTACTACAAAAGCTGAAAGAGCATCTTCAAAGCCTGTAATGATGGCTCCTGTAAATGTGGCACTTATCATAAGGAACAAAAGCCAGGGGATCCTGCTTCTGTAGGTTTCAAAAATGCCAACCTTGGGATAGGGCTTATCAGATGGCACGATAGCCGCCATCTTTTCAATATCCTCAGTGGCCTCTTCTTCCAGGATGTCCACTACGTCGTCGATGGTGATGATACCAACCATGCGGGACTCATTGTCCACAACAGGCATGGCGGTAAAGCCATATTTCTGGAAGGTTCTTGCTGCTTCCTCCTGATCGGTCATGGTTCCGATGCTGATGACATTGGTGTTCATGATGTCGCCAATTATATCGTCAGGGGACATGATAAGGAGGTACCTAAGAGCAACAGTTCCTACAAGGACTTTCTGCTTGGTTACGACATAGCAAATATTGATGGTTTCTGAATCAACGCCTTTTTTACGGATGCGCTCAATGGCATCTGCAACGGTCATGTCTTCCCTAAGGTCAACATACTCCACGGTCATGATAGATCCGGCGGAGTCCTCAGGGTACTGCAAAAGGTGATTGATATCAGCGCGTGTTTCCGGACTTGCGTTGGCCAGGATACGCTTAACAACGCTGGCAGGCATTTCTTCCAAAATGTCTGTAGCGTCATCGGCCATCAGATTTTCAATAATATTGGATGCTTCTTTATCAGACATGGATCTGATGATGTACTGCTGTACATCTGCTTCCAGATCCGCAAAGACGTCAGCTGCCATATCCTTGGGAAGTATCCTGAACATCTTAAGGGAATCTTCCTCTTCCATCTCACTCATAGCTGCAGCGATATCTGTAGTATTCATGTCAGAGATGGTCTGGCGAAGCTTGGTATACTGCCTTGAAGACAGCAGTTCATTAAGAATGGCTGGTAGAGTCTTCTCTTCTTCTAATTCCATGATAATCTCCTTTGTATGTGGTTTTTATTGTACTTCGACCTGGAGCAGAATCGCTGCTGCATATATGCGTATCTGACTTCATAAAAACCACCACCTTTCATTAGGAGATTTGTGCGCCACTGCGCTACCTCTCTTACTTTAGCACAATTCAAAAACGCATTACAACCCTAAATATATCTGAGAAATTAAATTTCTAAAGTAACTATAAAATAATGTAATTTTCTTTGCTTTTTGCGAAAGCCTATTCGTATAATGGGTTGTGAATTGATAATGAGAAGACGTGATCATTATTTTTCGAGGAGGAAAAGAAATATGAAAAAGACTATCGCAATGATGATGACAGGGCTTATGGTTCTTTCGCTTTCAGCTTGTGGAAGCGGCGCTACCTCAAAGGAAGCTAATGCAACTGAGACTTCAACAGAAGTAGCTGCAGAGGCTACAACAGAACAAACGGTAGGTCTTGCCAATCCCTGGAGAGAAGCAACAGAAGAAGAGTGCAATCAGCTTGCAGGAAATGGCTTTAGTGCTCCAGATGGTGCATCCAATGTAAAGTGGAGCATCATGGATACTGGTGAAGAGTACAGAGAGCTAGTTCAGATGTGCTTTGATCTTGATGGCCTTAGTTTTACAGCAAGACAGCAGAATACAGGTGATGAGCCGCAGGATATTTCAGGAATGTTTTATGAATGGACAGCAGAAGAAGACGTTACCCTTGCAAACTGGGCCGGAGGCAACATGAAGGGCACGGTGAAGCGCTTTATCGGTGATGACAGGTACATTGATGTATGTACATGGTATGATGTGGAAACAGGTGCATCTTACTCACTTAGCACTGAGGGTAAGGACCTTGACGGGTTTGATATTCAGGCAGTTGCAGAAGCAATCTATGACCCCGATAAGCAGTTTGGTGCAAATGCTCCTGAAGATGCGGGCGAACTGATGGAACATGAAAGATATGTTGACATCGAAGGGTGTGACACATTTACTCAGATTGTTGATAAGCTTCCTGCAGGATACGGATATACCAACGCAACAATAGGAGATACGGATGTTCTTTTAGTTACTGATCAGACCTTCGACGACCTTGATGGACACAATGCAGCAATTGATGCAGAAATATTTACTTATACAGAGAGTGGAACTCCACAGTATGCCGGATATATCGAGGCTGGTGGAACAGCATATCCTCTTGCTGTTAACAATGGCAAGCTCTATGCAGGTGGAAATCACTTTATGAAGGTATATACAATGAGCTATGGATTCCCTTGCTGGGATGAGTATGCATGGGAGGAGTTTGATACAAATGGCAATGCAACCTACCAATACCGATCAGATATTAAGAGCATTTCAGAGGTTGGAGCAGATCCTGATACGGGAGAGCTTAAGGACGATTCTGTATTACAGAGGCTGTATGATGAGTGTTTTTCAGGAGAAGTTCTTAATTTCGATGTTATAAAGTAATATGGATAAATGTTAAGAGCCATGTAAGCTATTAATAGTTTCTTACATGGCTCTTTTATTATGACTTGAAAGAACTTAGATGATGGTCTAAAATATCTTAGTTAACGAGATTAATTGTAGAAATGGAGTATTACTTATGATGCAATCACGTACACATAACTGTGGTGAGCTGCGCATTGAGAATGTCGGACAGAGTGTTACACTTGTTGGCTGGCTTGAGAATATGCGTGAAGTTGGATCAGGGCTTGGATTCGTAGTCCTTCGTGACTTCTATGGCACAACCCAGATTGTTTTAGAGACAGAGGAGATGGTAAAACAGTTTAAGGCCATCAACAAGGAGTCAACAATTTCTGTAAAGGGTGTTGTAAGAGAGCGTAGCTCTAAAAACCCTAAGCAGGCAACTGGTGACATCGAGGTTGTTCCTGAGTCTGTTGAGGTTCTTGGCAGATGTCAGCACAACGAGCTTCCTTTCGAGATCAATCACTCGAGAGAGGCTGATGAGCTTGCTCGTCTTAAGTATAGATACCTTGACCTTAGAAACCCTGAGGTTAAAAAGAATATCATCCTTAGATGCAATGTTATTGCAGCTCTTCGTCAGTCAATGATAGAGCACGGATTTTTGGAGATCACAACTCCTATCCTTACAGCATCATCACCTGAGGGAGCAAGAGACTACCTTGTACCTGCAAGAAAGCACCCAGGCAAGTTCTATGCACTTCCACAGGCTCCTCAGCAGTTCAAGCAGCTCCTTATGACAGCTGGCTTTGACCGCTACTTCCAGATCGCACCTTGCTTTAGAGATGAGGATGCAAGAGGAGACAGAAGCCCTGGAGAATTCTACCAGCTGGATATGGAGATGGCATTTGCATCTCAGGAAGATGTCTTTTCAATCTGCGAGGATGTTCTTCCTCCAATCTTTGCAAAATATGGTACATATGACCGTGCTTCAGGATCACCTTTCATGAGGATCCCATATCTTGAGGCTATGGAGAAATACGGATCAGACAAGCCTGATCTTAGAATTGACCTTACTGTACAGGATGTTACAGATAAGCTTTCTGATTGCGGCTTTGGACCTTTTGCAGCTAAGGCTGAGGATGGAAGCGCAACAGATGTACGCATCAAGGCTGTAGTAATATCTGACTTCAAGGAGAGCCGAAAGTTCATCGACAAGACTATCGGTGATGTAGAGGTTCAGGCAGGCAACAAGGCTTACTGGTTCAGAATGGATGAAAATAACGAGCTGGTTGGAGGTATCTCCAAGTTCGTTGCTCCTATCAAGGACGACGTAGTAGCAGCTCTTTCCCTTAAGGCTGGAGATCTTGTAGTTCTTTCAGCTGGTAAACTTGGCGCAGCACAGAAGACAGCTGGTGTTATCGTTAAGACCTTCGGAGCAGCTGTTCCAGGACACATGGACAAAGAGCAGTATGCGTTCTGCTGGATCGTTGACTTCCCTATGTACGAGATCGGTGAGGAGTCTGGAGAATTGGAGTTCTGCCACAACCCATTCTCAATGCCATCTGGCGGACTTGAGACACTTCTTAAGGCAGAGAGAGGCGAGATCGATCCTCTTTCAATCACTGCAGATCAGTACGACCTTGTATGTAACGGTGTTGAGCTTTCATCAGGTGCCGTTCGTAACCACGATCCTGAGATCATGATCAAGGCCTTTGAGATGGTAAGACTTGGTGAGGATGATGTTAAGGCCAAGTTCCCTGCTATGTACAATGCCTTTACCTATGGTGCACCACCACATGCTGGAATCGCACCTGGTGTAGACCGTATGGTCATGCTTCTGGCAGGAGAGGACACTATCAGAGAGATCATTCCTTTCCCTATGAACAAGAACGCTCAGGATGTTATGATGGACGCACCTGGATACGTTACAGACAAGCAGCTTGAGGAGCTTCACATCAGAACTGTTGTTGAGGATGAGGCTGCTGGTAGTAGCAACTAACGAAATTTTGATAAATTATTTATAAAGAATTAAAGCCGGAATCCGCAATTCCAGAAAAATAGCGGGTTCCGGCTTTTTTTGTAAACTTCCTCAAAACGCCAGAATTGTCTAACATTAGTTGAGAAAAGCCCATAAAAAGTGTATTATTATAGTGTTATACTATTTTTAGTATACACAAATATGCAGGAAGGAGCGGAAAAGGAGACGTCCATGGAAGTTAGAAAGGCATCAAAACTGATTGGACAGTTTGCGATGGTAGGTCAGCTTGGCTTATCACTTCTAATGCCCCTTCTGATGTGTCTTTTTGCGTGCTATCTTCTGGTTAGCAAGCTTTCTGCCCCTCTGTGGGTGTATATTATTGGCTTTATCATGGGGATTGGGGCTTCTATGACAACCGCTTATAAGGTGTATCTGTCAGTGGTTCACAAAGAAGAAAAAAAGAAGATAAAAAAAGACCCTAATGAGGTTTACTTTAGTAAACACATATAAAACTGAGACGGGGAGAACTTACAGGTATGAAGATTCAGCCAGCAGTTAAGACTGAGACGGGGAGAATTGCACTTGGCACCGGAATTGGTGTCCTTATTATGTTTTTAGTGTTTTTTGTTTTGCACATGGTGATCCCGCAGGATGCTCCATTTCATCTGGCGGTTCCATTTGATCATAAGGTTATCCTTGGAGGAATAGGCGGCTTTTTAGTGGCTGTCGGTAATTTTTTCTGGATGGCCATCACAGTGCAAAAGGTTGCATCCATGGAGGATGAGAAGCAGGCCCGCTCTGCAATGGGCGTAAGCTACAGGTACAGGACCCTTCTACAGCTTCTGTGGGTAATACTGGCTATCGTTGTTCCAGTATTCAACTTGGTAGCGGGAATTGTTCCGCTATTCATTCCTAGTTTAGTAATAAAACTACGCGGTATCTTTTCTGCGGGGAAAGGAGGTTGAAGAGTAAAGCATGAGTCAGAGCTTCGAAGTTGATTATGCGAAGATATACTGGACCATTAAAACCGGAATCCCTGTTCTGGGGGATTTAAAGATCACAGAAACGCTGATCGTCAGCTGGATTGTAATGATCATAATAACCGGTTTGTGTATCTTCCTGACGAGAGATCTCAAGGTTGAGAATATCTCAAAGAGGCAGGCTTTTGCAGAGATGCTGGTTGAAATGGGCAATAATTTTGTCCGCAATAACACAGGAGGCAACAAGTTTGACAAGTTGATACCATTTGTTTCGGCGCTTTTTGCAACGAGCGTGGTATCCAATCTGATAAGCCTTGTAGGGCTACGAAGCCCAACAGCAGATCTGTCAACAGAAGCAGCCTGGGCAGTAGTTGTATTTATTATGATCACTGCCACAAAGATCAAGACCAACGGAGTTGGCGGATACTTAAAGGGATTCACAACGCCTATCGCAGTTATGACACCATTTAATATCCTGTCAGAGTTGGCAACACCAGTTAGTATGGCGTGCCGTCATTTTGGAAATATCCTTTCCGGCGTAGTTATTGACGGACTTATCTACTGGGCTTTAGGGCTTGCATCAGCAGCCTTGTTTGGACTGATACCGGGAGCAGTTGGACAGTTCCTTTCAAAGATCCCGATCCTGGGCATTGGTCTTCCTGCAGTTACCGGCGTATATTTTGACTGGTTCTCCGGATGCATGCAGGCATTTATCTTCTGTATGCTGACCGTCATGTATATTGCCAATGCAGCAGAAGCAGATTAAAGAAAAAACAAAATAATAATTCATATCTTAGGAGGCAAAGAATTATGAGTGATTTTCAGTTACTAGCTAAAGGTATTGCACTTGCAGGATGCGGTATTGGTGCAGGATGTGCACTTATCGCAGGTATCGGACCTGGTATTGGTGAAGGAACTGCTGTTTCAAAGGCTCTTGAAGCTATCGGACGTCAGCCTGAGTGTAAGGGCGATGTAACAGGAACAATGCTTCTTGGTTGTGCCGTAGCTGAGACAACTGGTATTTACGGTTTCGTTACAGGTCTTCTTCTTATCTTCGTTGCACCTGGAATGTTCATGGGATACCTGAACTAAAAGCTATCTGTTATCCCAGATAAAGGAGAATAATATATGCAAACACAGGATCTAGTAACACTAGTACCCTGGACCTTTATTATTCAGATCATAAACCTCTTCATTCAGGTGTATCTCATTAAGAAATTTCTTTTCAAACCAATCAATGAGATCCTTGAAAAGAGAAGGAACCTAGCTGATAAGGAAATAAAGGAGGCCAGGGAGGCCAAGGATGAAGCTGATTCTCTTAAGGTTCAGTACGAAGACAGCCTGACCAACGCTCATGCTGAGGCAGCGCAGATCGTATCTGATGCACAGAAGGAAGCTCAGCAGAAGGCAGACACCTTAGTTCATGAAGCTGAGGCTGAGGCTCAGAGCATTAAAGCCAGAGCTGCTGCTGATATTGAGCAGGAGAAGAAGAAAGCCATCAATGAGGCCAAGGATGAGATCGGATCCCTTGCTATGGAGATTGCTGGTAAGGTAGTTGAAAAAGAAATAAGTGAGTCCGATCATAAGAAGCTTATAGACGATTTCATTACTAAAGTCGGAGCATAATAAAAGGAGATAAAAATGTCAAAAGCTGGAGATCTTTATGGGCAGAGCCTGTATGATCTGGCAGCGGAAGAGAACCTATCGGATGATATTTTGGGCGAAATGGAGGCAGTCAAGGGAATCTTTGATGAGAACCCTGACTACGTAGCTCTCCTGTCGGAGCCTTCGGTCCCTAAAAAAGAGAGACTGCAGCTGGTGGACGAAGCACTTGGCAGCTCCCTGACCGCTTATCATCTGAGCTTTATCAAGATTCTTATCGAAAAGGGGCTGCTTCGTGAATACTCAGCGTGTCTTAAGAGATTTCGCAAGAGTTACAATGAGGAACACGGCATAGCAGATGCGTTAGTGACAACAGCCGTTGCACTGTCGGGCGATCAGCTAGAGCAGCTCAAGGAGAAACTTGAGAAGATCAGCGGTAAGAAGGTGCTTCTTAAACAGAAGACAGATCCGGACATCCTTGGAGGTGTCAGAGTAGATCTGGAGGGACAGCTCTTTGACGGATCAGTCAAGGGCAGGTTATCCGAGCTTCGCAAGAAAGTTGATGAGACTGTCATCTAAAACAATACATCGGAGGATGATATGGAACTAAAACCAGAAAAAATATCCGAGGTCATTCGAAGCCAGATAAAGAATTATCAGAACGCTATAATTCAGAACGAGACTGGAACAGTTCTTACCGTTGGTGATGGTATTGCCAGAGTTAGCGGACTTTTGAACTGTATGTCCGGTGAGCTTTTAGAGTTTGAGAATGGTACATTCGGAATGGCTCAGAACCTCGAGGAAACAGTAGTATCCGCGGTTTTGTTCGGCGAGGATGTAGGTATCAGCGAAGGACAGACCGTTAAGCGTACAGGAAGAGTTGTATCTGTTCCTGTAGGTGAAAAGATGATCGGACGTGTTGTAAACGCCATCGGTCAGCCAATTGATGGACAGGGACCAATTGAGACCACAGAGTTTAGGCCTGTTGAGTCACCTGCACCAGGTATCATTGCAAGACAGCCAGTTAAAGAGCCACTTCAGACAGGTATCAAGGCTATCGATTCCATGATCCCTATCGGAAGAGGACAGCGTGAGCTTATTATCGGCGATAGACAGACTGGTAAGACAACTATCGCTATCGATACTATCATCAACCAGAAGGGCAAAGATGTTATCTGTATCTATGTTGCTATAGGTCAGAAGAGATCTACAGTTACAGCTCTGGTTGAGGATCTTAAAAAGGGCGGCGCTATGGACTACACCATCGTTGTAGCTGCTACAGCGTCAGAGCCAAGCCCACTTCAGTATATTTCACCATACACAGGCTGTGCTATGGGTGAGTATTTCATGAATCAGGGCAAGCACGTACTTTGCATCTACGATGACCTTAGTAAGCATGCGGTTGCATATCGTGCACTCTCCCTTCTTATCAGAAGACCACCAGGACGTGAGGCTTATCCTGGAGACGTATTCTATCTCCATTCAAGGCTCCTTGAGAGAGCTGCTAAGCTTTCTGATGAGAACGGCGGCGGATCACTCACAGCCCTTCCAATTATCGAAACACAGGCTGGTGACGTATCAGCATATATTCCTACAAACGTTATCTCCATCACAGATGGTCAGATATTCCTTGAGACAGAGCTCTTCCACTCAGGAATCATGCCAGCGGTTAACCCTGGTATTTCCGTATCCCGAGTTGGTGGTAACGCTCAGATCAAGGCCATGAAGAAGGTTGCTGGTACACTGAAGCTGGTTTACTCACAGTACCGTGAGCTGCAGAGCTTCGCTCAGTTCGGTTCTGACCTTGATGAAGACACCAAGGCGCGTCTTGCACAGGGTGAAAGAATCGTTGAAGTTCTTAAGCAGGACAAGAATCAGCCAGTTCCTGTTGAAAAACAGGTTGCCATCCTTTATGCCGTAATAAATAACATCCTGATCAAGGTTGCAACAAGTGACGTTGCAGAATATGAAGCAGGACTTTATGAATTCCTTGATAACGATCCATCCGGAATTGCAGCAATGCGAGAAATCCGTGAGACAGGAAAGCTTGAAGGGGATACTGAGACTAAGCTTAAACAGGCACTGGACGCTTATACAGATAAGTTCATTAAGCAGAAAGAAGCTAAATAAGGAGGACTAGATAATGGCTGGATCAATGAAAGCTGTTAAACTCCGAATAAAGAGCGTTCAGAGCACGATGCAGATCACTAAGGCTATGCAGCTGGTAGCAGCATCAAAACTGCGTAAAGCCAAGGAAAGAGCAGATGCATCAAAGCCCTACCTTGAGACAATGCTTGAGACACTTACAGATATAGCCAACTCAAACACAGATTTCCAGTCTCCATTTACGAAGGCTGCGGAAAATGACAAGTGGCTGTATGTTGTTATCGCCGGAGACAGAGGTCTTGCAGGTGGATACAACTCCAATCTGTTCAAGTTCATGGAAGCAGAGACAAAGGGAAGGGACAATGTTACTGTTCTTCCTATCGGAAAAAAGTCTGTTGAGTACTTCAAACACAGAAACGTGCCGCTGTTTACAGAAGAGTACGCGGAAGTTGCCAAGGTAACTATTTCAGACTGTTTCCAGGTTGCTAAGCTTGTCTGCGAAGCATATAGAAGTGGCGAGTTTGGACACATTTTCCTATGCTACACCAATTTTGTATCCATGCTTTCACAGGTTCCGACCGCTTCATCACTTCTTCCTCTATCTGACCTTAGAACTGAGGAAAAAGCATCTGATGGAAAAGCCAAGGACCTTATCCTATATGAGCCGGACTCAGAAACCGTGTTCAATGCAATTGTTCCGGAGTACCTGGCGGGAATTCTTTATTCCAGTATCAATATTTCCTATGCGAGTGAGCTTGCTGCCCGCAGAACAGCTATGGAGGCTGCAACAGACAACGCAGAGGAGATGATCGATAACTTGAGTCTGTACTACAACAGAGCTCGTCAGGCTAGCATCACACAAGAGATTACCGAGATTGTTGCGGGTGCGGAAAGCTGACCGCCTACGTAATCTTAAATTGAAAACTTAAGGAGTTTAAACAATGAGTGAGAATCATGTTGGAAAGGTAATTCAGGTTACAGGCCCTGTACTTGACATCCGCTTCAAAGAGGGTGAGCTTCCAGATCTTCACAATGCCATAGAGATCATGATCGGTGACCGCAGGCTGGTTGCAGAGGTTGCACAGCAGGTCGGCGATGATGTGGTAAGATGTGTAGCCATGAGTTCCACAGACGGACTTGTTCGTGGAGCAGAGGCAAAAGACACAGGAAGCCCTATCACTGTACCGGTTGGTGACAAGTGCCTGGGTAGAATTTTTAACCTGCTTGGAGAACCTGTAGACAATGGGCCTGCTCCAGAGGGCGTAGAGAGATGGGCAATCCATCGTCCTGCTCCTTCATACGAAGATCAGGTGCCTGCTACAGAGATCTTTGAGACAGGAATCAAAGTAGTTGACCTTATCTGTCCTTATGCTAAGGGTGGTAAGATCGGTCTTTTCGGTGGTGCTGGAGTTGGTAAGACTGTCCTTATCATGGAGCTTATCAATAACGTTGCCAAAGCTCACGGCGGTATTTCAGTATTCACCGGTGTTGGTGAGCGTACCCGTGAAGGTAATGACCTTTATGGAGAAATGAAGGAAAGTGGAGTCCTTGACAAGACAGCCCTTGTTTATGGTCAGATGAATGAGCCACCCGGAGCCAGAATGAGAGTTGGTCTTTCCGGACTTACAATGGCAGAGTATTTCCGTGATGTTAAGAATCAGGACGTGCTTTTGTTCATTGATAATATCTTCCGTTTCACACAGGCTGGTTCAGAGGTTTCAGCGCTTCTTGGACGTATGCCTTCAGCCGTAGGTTACCAGCCTACACTGGCTACTGAGATGGGTGCTCTTCAGGAGCGTATCACATCAACCAAGAAGGGTTCTATCACATCAGTTCAGGCTGTATACGTGCCTGCTGATGACCTTACAGACCCTGCTCCTGCTACAACCTTCACACACCTTGATGCTACAACCGTTCTTTCCAGAGATATCGCATCTAAGGGTATTTATCCAGCTGTTGATCCTCTTGATTCAACAAGCCGTATCCTTTCACCTGATATTGTAGGAAAAGAGCATTATGAAGTAGCAAAGGGAGTTCAGCAGGTACTTCAGAGATATAGAGAACTTCAGGATATCATCGCCATCATGGGTATGGACGAGCTTTCTGAAGAGGATAAGCTTACAGTTTACAGAGCACGTAAGGTACAGAACTTCCTGTCACAGAGCTTCTCAGTTGCTGAGCAGTTCACAGGACTTCCTGGAAAGTACGTTCCTCTTAAAGAGACTATCCGCGGATTTAAGATGATCCTGGACGGCGAGTGCGACGATCTTCCAGAGTCAGCATTCCTCCTTGTTGGAACCATTGACGAAGTATTCGAAAAGGCTAAAAAGTAAAAAGGAGCTACTATGTCAACTTATCATTTACAGGTTGTTTCCATGGATGGCCTGGACTTTGATGGCGAGGTTCAAAAAATACTGCTGCGTACAATAGACGGTGATGTTGAGATACTTGCAAGACATACTGACTACTGTACTGCGATTGGTATGGGCACCGCCAGGGTAACCATGGCAGACGGCACAGAAAGAAAAGCAGCCTGTATCGGTGGAATGCTTTCGGTCATGAAGGGTGAGGTCAGAGTTCTTCCAACCACCTGGGAGTGGAGTGAAGACATTGACCTTGAGCGTGCTAAGGCCGCCAAGGAACATGCTGAGGAACGCCTTAAGGATCAGATGCTTGATAAAGATGCAAGGATCCGTGCAGAGGCTAAGCTCTACAGAGCCCTTGTAAGAATCGGTACCCACGGACAGGAACGCGAATAAATTTAAATAGCAAAAACGGCTCGGAGCATTGCTCCGGGCCGTTTTCTTGTAAACGACAGGTATTATTCTTTAACGCCACCGATTGTTAGACCGGCAACGAAATACCTCTGAAGGAATGGGTAAAGCATTACGATAGGTGCCATTGTGATAATGGTTGCTGCAGCTCTTACAGAGACAGGAGTGATATTTACCTGTGTACCGGTTGTGGCAGCACCTGCATTTCCCTTAAGGCTGGTAACTGCTGAAAGCATCTTCATGAGCTCGTACTGAAGTGTGGTGTACTGATCTGCCATACGGTTGTAGAGCATTGTATCAAACCAGGAGTTCCACTGACCAACAGCTACGAAAAGAGCTATTGTTGCGTAGATTGGTTTGCAAAGAGGTGACACTACAGATACGAAGATCTTCATGTAGCCTGCGCCATCGATCTGAGCTGCTTCCTGGAGTGAATCAGGAAGGCCTTCCATGTAGGTTCTCATAACCAGCATGTTGAAACCGCTGACCATTCCGGGAATTACATATACCCAGAAGGAATTGGTGAGGTGAAGGTTTCTGTACAGGAGCATGATAGGGATCATACCGCCGTTAACGTACATTGTAATAACCCAGAAAAGAGAAAGCTGTGATCTGAACACAAAGTTCTTCTGGCTTACAATGAAGGCAAGAAGCGCATTGGCAGCAACTGCAAAAAGTGTTCCAAGAACGGTTCTAAGTACAGATATCAAAGCGCCTCGACCGATGTTTCTAAGAGCAAGTACCGCTGAATAGTTCTGGGTAGTAAAGATTCTTGGCCACAGGTGCACACCGCCTCTCATGGCGTCTACACCGTCGTTGAAAGAAATGGCCAGTGTGTTAAGAACCGGATAAATGGTTACTACACAGAAGATCAGCATGAATAGATACAGAAAGATGTAAAAGATCACATCTCCGATTTTTAATTTATGAAGTCCGCCTGACTTAATCTCATTATTTTCCATACAGCACCTCCCTTAGAATAACCTTTCTTCGCCGGTTCTCTTGGCGATCGAATTAGCCATTACTATGATCACTATGGAAACCACGCTCTTAAAGATACCTGCGGCGGTACCGAGAGAATAGTCATTCTGACTGATACCCCAGGTAAGGACATAGATATCGATTGTGTCGGAAACGCTCTTTACAAGGCCGTTTCCTAAGAGATACTGCACTTCAAAACCTGCATTTAAGAGATTTCCCATGTTCATGATAAGCAGGATTATGATCGTAGGTTTGATTCCTGGTAATGTGACATTCTTGATTTTTCCCCATCTTCCTGCACCATCGATGGAAGCTGCTTCATAAAGGCAAGGGTCGATGGATGTTATGGCTGAAAGATAAATGATGGCATTCCATCCTGTTTCCTTCCATACATGGGCGAAGGTTACGATTGGCCAGAACAGCGCTGGTATGGAGAAGAACGGAACAGTGTCTTTTACCAGTCCAAATTTTTGTAAAAGCTCATTTATGATACCTGTTGATGACAGAGCATCATTTAAAATACCTGTAACGATGATCCATGAAAGGAAGTGAGGCAGGTATGAAATAGTCTGTACTACTTTTTTTGCTCTGAGCAACCTGAATTCATTTAAGAGGATAGCAAAAACGATTGCTGTGAGAGTTGTAAAGATAAGGTTTAATGTTCCCATGCAGAAGGTGTTTCTGATAACCTTGATGAATGTTGCATCCGAGAACAGGAATTTGAATTTTTCAAGACCAACCCACTGTGAGTGGAAGAGGCCAGTTTTATTTTTGTAGTTTTCAAAAGCCATCAACCAGCCGGCCAGGGGCAGATAACAGAAGATAAATCCATAGATGACAAATACTGCAGACCATGCAATAAGGACTTTCTGCTTGGCGAGTTCTTTTCTGGTGATGACCGTTTTCTTTTTAGTTGCGACGGTTTTACTCATGCCTTTTAGGTACCCTTTCCCATTAAAATCTTAAGAAAAAGGCGGCCATATACTTATATCTGCTGCATATGGCCGCCTTATCGTCTAAATCAGAAATTATGCATTAGTTGCCTGCGTTTGCTGCCACTCTTCTGTCGAGCTCTTCCTGCATCTGGCTAAGGAAGTCCTGAGGATTGCATCCTTCATAAGCTGCCATGTAGTTGTTCCACTCGCTCTCAAAGTCTGAAGCCATAACGAGCTTAGGAAGCCACTCGTGCTTGCACTCGCCCATCTTTGTCCAAGCTACACCGCCAGGTGTTGATGTGTCGAGGTTGTTTGAGTATGACCACATTGGGAACCAAGGATGTGTTGCGTTTACATCTTCTACAACTGATCCGATAAGGTCAGGGTAGTTCTTAGCGCCGTAAGCATCGAAGCACTTCTTAAGAGGCTCAGCCAGCTTGTCATAGAACTCTGAAGGCTGCTCTTCTGGAAGGTTTGCGTTGATACCATCATCGCTTGTTCCGCCGTACTGAGGAAGGTAGCTGTACATGCACATGTGATCTGCCTTGTACTTAGGATCAGCAACCTTAGCTCTGATCTCAGGTGTTCTGTAGAAGAGGCCGTTCTCGTCTACGAGGTAATCCTCACCTTCAACACCCCAGAAACGGAGGTTCATGATATCCTGGTCAAGCATCTTGTCAAGGAATGAGAATGCAAGATCTGGATCTGCGCAGCTTGTTGTAACTGCGATACCTGAAGCTGTGTTAAGTGTGTCGCCGTATGTATGCCAACGGTTCTCCATACCAGGATCGATTGTAAGTCCAAGAGGAACGTAGTTGCATCCCTGAACATCAAGACCTGCTGTAAGGAGTGCGTCGTTGATCTGCTGGAAATCCCAGTACTGATCACACATACCAAGTACGTTACCGTTTGAAAGCTTCTGGATATAGTCGTCGTACTTCTGTGTTCCGAAGTCCTTATCTACGATACCCTTCTTGTACTCCTCGTTGAGCTTAGCGAAGTATCTCTTAGCTGTAGGAGTTGTGTTGTAATCAACGATTGTAGGATCCTTGCCATCGAAATCAACGATTACAGAACCGTCGTTTGGATATCCATCAAGGAACTGAGGAGCGTTCTCGATACAGAAGTATCTCCAGTCATCGCAAAGGCATGTGTAAGGGATGATATCCATCTCGTTGCCGTTAGCGTCCTGAGTCTTAGGATTAGCTGCTGCGTATCTTTCAAGAAGATCGAAGTACTGGTCAAGAGTCTTGATCTCTGGGTAGTTGTCCCACTCTAGAACACGAGCCTGGATCCAGAATGCCTCGTCGTTGTGAGCTGTTCCTGTAGGAGCGCCCTTTGTGTTCTGGAATACGTTACACCAGTAGATATGTCCATCGTCCTGTCTGAACTGATCCCACTCTGTAGGTGTGTAGTAGTTTGTAAGGTTAGGATATTTGCCGCTCTCAAGGTACTCATCCCATGGTACGAGAACGCCTTCATTGTAAAGGTCTGCACATCCGTCACCACCATCGATAAGATCTGGATATGTGCCAGATGCGATGATGCTTCCGATAGCCTCAGCAACAGTCTGTCCTGTAAGCCATGTCTCTTTGAGACGAACGCCAGTCTTTTCTGCGATCATGTCCTGGATCTCGTTGTTGCCGCTGTTGATCTCGGTGCCAGGCATTCCTGCGAAGAATGTCATGTCAACGATGTCGCCGCTTGCAACAGTTGTTGATTCTGCGTCAGATGTCTGAGCTGTTGTGTCGCTGCCAGTTGTTGTTCCTGCATCGCCAGATGGAGCAGCAGCCTGTCCACAACCAGCAAGTGTAGCTGCCATGAGCACTGTGCTCATTGAAAAAGCTGCTACCTTTTTCATAGTTTTGTTTTTCATACTAAAACCCCTTTCTCCCTTTTGGTTAAAAAAATGATTACTTGTATCATTTTCATGCTCATTATAATTTTTGGATTTTTTTTGCAGAATGGAATTCTTTTACTTTCGTAAGCACTTTTTTTACTTCTTTAACAGAAATTTTATGATTTAGACTTA